>Ga0079224_100000417_pt1 | contig 41121 bp, 38 predicted proteins | sample Stecom2015_FD_80414 | JGI IMG/M metagenome (GOLD analysis project Ga0079224, IMG submission 80414) | Agricultural soil microbial communities from Utah to study Nitrogen management - Steer compost 2015 | ecosystem: Environmental > Terrestrial > Soil > Agricultural land | place: USA: Utah... | reverse complement strand
TTTTTTTTAACAGTCGTTTTTATGCAACAAAAAATCACAAACAACAGAACCGTCATTCTATTTATTCTCGGACTGTTATCTGCGGTAGGGCCATTCTCTATCGACATGTATCTTCCTGCTTTTCAAACCATCGCCGCCGACTTCGAAACTTCCGTAGACCGGGTTCAGCTTTCGCTGACCAGCTTCTTTGTGGGCATTGCCTTCGGACAGCTGATATACGGCCCTTTATTAGACCGATTCGGCAGGAAAAAGCCCTTGCTTGTTGGTCTACTTATTTATATCATGGCAACATTCTTCTGTATTCTGACGCGCGATATTGAACACCTTATTGTACTCCGTTTTATGCAGGCGCTGGGCAGCTGTGCGGGCATGGTGGCTTCGAGAGCCATGATCCAGGACTACTACGAGCCTCGGGAAGCAGCTCGGGTATTCAGCCTGCTCATGTTGGTGATAGCCATTTCGCCCATATTAGCGCCGAGCGCCGGCGCATTCTTGCTTAGCCACTGGGACTGGCATTATATCTTTGGCTCGCTGCTCGTCATCGGTGTTATTATCTTAATCGCCACTTTTTTCTACCTGCCCGAGTCGTATAGTGGCAACAAAGATTTTTCGCTGCGTCCCACGGCTATTATCGGCAAATTTTGGCAGGTATTCACAAACAAGACCTTTCTTAGCTATTGCCTCGTCGGATCGATAGCTTCTTCCGGACTATACGCCTATCTCGCGGGCTCTTCCTTCGTTATGCAGCAATACTTTGGACTATCCCAAACCGAATATGGCCTGGCTTTCGCTTTTGTCGCGTCGGCGATGATTGTCGCAACACAGATAAACCGCGTACTTCTGAAACGCTGGAGCAGTCCGCAGATTAGTAAAATTGCAAATCTCTGGCAATCGGTGATAGCCGTCATCATGATAGGCTGCCTCATGACCGGCACCTTGAGCTTTCCCGTTCTTTTGAGCTTAATTTTCTGCTACCTGCTAGGGCACGGTTTCATTTTTCCCAACACGTCTGCCATGGCCCTCTCTCCTTTCAAAGTGCTGGCTGGTAGCGCCTCTGCTCTTTTGGGCTGTGTTCAAATGGCCATCGGCGCATTAACATCAGGCTTGGTAAGTTTCTTCCATAACAATACGCCCTATCCGATGGTCGTTGTCATGGGCGCGGCCGCAGTTATTTCTCTGTGTATCCACCTATTCGCGGGCAAGCCCGCCACGGAACGTATTCTATAACGGGAGACGACAGCGAGGATCAGAAAACATGCTTTCCGAACACTGTCCGCAGCCGTATACAGGAGTTCTCCAAGGCTTCCTTAAGCCGGAAATCTCCAACACGGCCCGTCGTTGTCCACGAACGTATACATGTCCTTTTTATTCGGAACGATCGTTTCAAAGTTGCTTCATCGTCTCGATCCTCATGATTTTTGAACTGAAGGAATAGCATCACATTGTCGCGACGCCAAATCGGCTATAGAAAGCTTTGAACGCCGAGTTTATAGCTATCAAGCCCAAAACCGCAGATCACACCGACACAATTTTTTGCTAAATAAGAATGGTGTCTAAACTCTTCCCGTTTATGTACATTGGATATATGAACCTCAACGACAGGCGTCGTGATAGCCGCAATGGCATCGCCGATAGCAACGGAAGTATGCGTATATGCACCGGCATTTAAAACGACACCGTCAAAATTGAAGCCGATCTCATGCAGCTTGTCAATGATGGCCCCCTCGTGATTGCTTTGGAAATAAGAAAGCTCAACCCCGGCAAAACTGGCTTTCAGTTCGTCGAAATACGACTGAAAATCTTTTGTTCCGTAGATACTCTTTTCCCGGACCCCCAATAAGTTCAGGTTGGGTCCATTGATAATAATAATCTTCTTCATAACTAGTACTGGTGTAAATAAGCCTGTCCTAAAAGCCGATGCCGCGTTACCGCGAACCTGAGAAACGAAGCTGCCTGTCGAAGGCAGCTGCGAAGCAAAACGAACTCATGACGTCAACATACAAGTTGTCTTCCTATCAATCTTAAAGATGTCCATGAACGCGCTACGTGCGCTTGCCGCATCGCCTCTTTTGCTTTGAAGGTTTGGTGCATTTTCTGAACAGCACCCGTTTAAACCGGCGCCGATTCCACCCAACTACGGTTACCGTGACTACGCTTCAAGCTCGTCAGACAGCTTCTCTGCAGATGCTAAAGATAGCAATATCCTAGATATCTCCGTAAAAATTACGGAAAGAAGAACGAAGGCCAAAACTTATAACGCCGGATTTTTCTGTTGCTGAGTTTTCAATACGGTTGTAGCGCTGCGTATAGCCTACTTCGAACCGCAGGTTATATTTCGGGTTCAGCACATACGCCGCCTTTAAATCCGCGAAGAACAGATCGTTCCGCACTCCCTGTCCGATGTAGTTTCCGTACCGGTTAGGAATATTATTATAAGACTGAAAGATGTCCCCCCCCATGTTGCTCCCATCTTCCGGATCCGTTCCGAAACGGCTGTAAACTCCCTGCAACGAAAAATCGAATCTTTTCCACGAGTAGTTTGCAATACCGACAAGTTCTCTGAAGTTAGCTCCACGCGGATGTGCCAACGGCTCACTCCGGTTGCTATAGTTGGAGATAGAAACAAAATGCTGGTACGTATAGGGCCTTACGACATTATATTCAGCAAGAAAGTTAAGGTTTTGAACACGGAATATGTCGAAGCCTTTAAGCCCGATCTGTGTTCCCCATTTATTATGCGCGTATCCGTTACCTGCAAAAAATTCCTTTGCGGTAAATTCGCCCAGCAGGAATTGCCCATATGCCGTTAAGTTATTCCACACTTTATATTTGGCATTTAGTCCGAGAAACATTTTATCCGGGGAAGTCGAATTGTTCGATTCCACGGGACGCATAAACATCACAGGGTTGATATAGTTGAAATCAAATCCGCGGTGTCCTGCCTGATTTTTGTTTGCCCAGACAACAGCTTGAAAAAAACCGATTGATAAGCGCTTCGTTGCGTTATAGTCCAGGTATTGGAAGGCTCCCCACTTGATGCCGTCTCCGAAGCGTCCCCCGGCATTCAGCGAATCGACCCGCGGATTTTTGGGATCAGTCATATAAGCCCATATAGACGTGTATTGCACATTACCGATGGTACCCGTTAACTTCAAATTTGCGTAATTCGAAGAGAAATCGGAAAGTAGAAGAGACCGATAACCGTCGCCGATGTGGTTCTTATCATACGCCAGGGTTGTTTGGAAGTAGTCGCTGAAATCATATGTCAGACTGGCCGTGGCATACATCCAGTCTTTTTCATTATTCGCCTGATGTTTGACAATCCCCTGTCCGGGCATTACCTGATTCCGATTGACATAGTCGGTCAGGTAGTCGGCAAATACACCTTGGTTTTCGAATGCGTTCGCATAGAAGGTAAATTTGTCTTTGATGGTAAGTCCAACCTGGAATCCTCTTGTGTTCAACCAGGTTGTCCGCTTGTCACTGCCGATCAATTCTTTCCCGATCATAAAATCCGGAAGAAAATCGAGGAAGAAGGTGTGATCTTCCTTTTCAACTTCCACCAGATGCTCATTAAAGATTTTCCGCATAAAGATATTATCCGACCCGACCTGGTTTAAGGACTGCACAGAATCCATCTTCGTCAACAGGTCGCCTTTTAACAAAAAAGGTTTTGACGCCGTATGTATCCTGGTTTCAGGCGAATATAAAAACCGATCGTACTTTTGATAATGCTGATATGAGTAGGGCTGGGTTCTGATCTGGGCTTCCAATACCTGCGTTGTGAACAGAAGAGCAAGTGAAGAAAGAAGAAAGTGGTGTCGCTTCATAAATTGTTTAAATATATCGGGTTTCTCCCAACAATTATTATTCCTAAAATTTTGTAACAAAACTAGACATAATAATTGCAATCTGCAATCTGGAGATATACATGTGCTAAATCGTTTAGCGTTCGCTTGATTTACGATATTTTTTATATCTTAGGCAATCGATAACCATGTTGTATAGCACAAAAAAACAAACGATAGAATGAAATGGCCACGATTGCCGACACACAAAACAGAAATAAAAACAATCGGGACATTCCATATGGCTATTGAAAATAATTAATTACATATGAAACGTAGAACATTTCTTCAAAATGCCGCTGCTCTGGGTGCAGGTGTAATGGCCAGCAAATTTTCATTTGCAGAATCGCTAAACCCCTTTCCTACCGTACGTGTGGCTGCAGACAAAAGACATTTTTCAAGCAAGGTCATTGAAAATGCCATTGCTGAATTCCAAAAAAATGTAAGCAACAAAGAGCTGGGATGGCTTTTTAATAACTGTTTCCCAAACACACTCGACACTACCGTATACGACGAGTCTACAGCGTCTAAAAAACTGACCTATGTGATTACCGGCGATATCGACGCCATGTGGCTTCGGGACAGCAGTGCACAGGTGTGGCCCTACCTGCAATTTATGAAAAAGGACCGTAAGCTACAGGATCTTATCCTCGGACTGGTCAATAAACAGACACAATGCATTAATATTGATCCATACGCGAATGCGTTCTATAATGATCCGACAAAGAAAGGCGAATGGTTCTCCGATCATACGGATATGAAACCAGGTATCCATGAAAGGAAATGGGAAATTGATTCGCTTTGTTACCCTATCCGGCTGGCATATCACTATTGGAAAGAAACCAACGATACTACGCCTTTCGACGATGAGTGGGTTAAAGCACAGGAGAACACGTATAAAACTTTCATTGAACAACAGCGTAAAGAAAATGTCGGACCATATGTCTTCTCACGCACCACTTCGCGCGGATCGGACACCTTGCAGGTGGATGGGCTCGGCTACCCCGTAAATCCCGTAGGATTGATCTGCTCTGCCTTCCGTCCGTCGGACGATTGTTCCATCTTTATGTTTCTCATTCCTTCCAACCTGTTTGCCGTGACGAGCCTGCGCCAGTCTGCAGAAATCCTGAGAAAGGTAAAAAACAACACCGACCTAGCCGGCCGCATGGAGGCGCTTGCCAATGAGGTTGAAGCGGCCGTTAACCGGTACGGAATCATTGATCACCCCGAGCACGGCCGTGTGTATGCGTATGAGGTCGACGGATTCGGAAGTTACCTCATGATGGACGATGCAAATGTTCCGTCACTGCTTGCGCTGCCTTACCTAGGCGCTGTTGATGTGAACGATGAAGTTTACCAACGCACCCGTAAATTCATCCTGTCAGAAAAGAATCCTTTCTTTTTCAAGGGAACGGCAGCCGAAGGTATTGGTGGCCCTCATATCGGCCGCGACATGATCTGGCCAATGGCAATTATCATGCGTGCGTTTACATCTACAGACGATAATGAAATCAGGTCCTGTATAGAGACGCTACGGAAAACCCATGGCGATACGGGCTTCATGCACGAATCGTCCCACAAGGACGACCCGAAGAAGTTCACCCGCCACTGGTTCGCCTGGACAAACACATTATTCGGCGAATTGCTGTGGAAGACCTACAAAGAAAAGCCATCGTTGCTTAAGTAATCTCCGGTGTCCGCCTGACCAACAGAAATGGTGCGGCGAGACATAAAATACCATCATGGCTGTCCGCCGAGATCCACAGGGTCTCGACGGACAGCATAATAAAAAGAGCCTAAAGACTCCCCCTGTTTTTTGTGTATCCTTAGTGATACTTCGTTTCTCATCAAAAACAGCGTGGGTCCCCGATCACGATAGCATTTATTTACTTTTCCAGAAAGTTTTTCATTATATTCGGCCGCTATGGATACAACTCAAAGAGGGCCTATAGGTATATTCGATTCCGGATTCGGCGGTCTAACCATTTTCCGTGAGATCAAGAACAAACTCCCGCAGTACGATTACATTTATCTGGGCGACAATGCCCGGGTTCCTTACGGCCCGCGTTCGTTCGACGCTGTATACCAGTTTACCAAAGAATGTGTGTTTACCCTGTTTGATATGGGGTGCAACCTGGTAATCCTGGCATGCAACACAGCTTCTGCAAAAGCGTTACGGACAATACAGCAGAACGATCTGCCTCCGGGGAAAAAGGTACTGGGCGTTATCCGTCCCACTACGGAGTCTATTGACCGGTTTACGGAAACCAATGAAGTAGGTATATTAGCCACACAGGGAACCGTGCTATCCGAGTCGTATAAAATCGAGATCAACAAGTTTCATCCTGAAATGAAAGTGTATCAACACGCCTGCCCGCTATGGGTGCCGCTGGTTGAAAACGATGAGATCAACACCCCTGCCGCCGACTACCTCGTAGAACGGGATATCCAGACTCTGCTTTCCCAGAGCAACAACATAGATACACTGGTCCTTGCGTGCACGCACTACCCGCTGCTACTACCCGCCATCAATAAGTTCGTCCCGCCGCATATACACCTCCTGGCACAGGGGCCATTAATCGCTGATAGCCTGACCGACTATCTGTATAGGCATCCTGAGGTCGAGTCCGCATGTTCGAAAAGCCAGTCCACGCAGTTTTATACCACCGACGATCCGGATGATTTCGAAAAAAAAGCCAAGATATTTTTCGGCGAGCCTATTATTGCTTCGCACATAAAAGTACAAAACTGCTAAGCGAACGCCGTACGCATCCTGTTCAGCCAGCTAGCTCTTAGCGCCCAGCGCCAATGCATACAGTTTCATCTGCTTGACCATTGACAGCAGGCCGTTCGCACGGGTCGGGGACAGATGCTCTTTTAATCCTATTTGGTCGATAAAATAAAGATCTGCCTTCGCAATTTCTTGAGCCGGATGTCCTGACAAGACTTTTACCATCAAACTAACCAGCCCCTTCGTGATGATCGCATCGCTGTCCGCGGTGAAGTAGACTTTCCCGTCGCGCAGCTCAGGATACAGCCACACTTTCGACTGACACCCTTTGATAATATAATCGTCCGTCTTGTATTCTTCCTTGATCAATGGAACTTCCTTACCCAGCTGGATAATATATTCATATTTTTCCATCCAGTCCTGATAAAAGGCAAAGTCCTCGATCAGTTCGTCTTGTATTTCGTTTATTGTCATTTTTCAATTTATTTGAGCATGCGGACTGCCCGTTCGACGCCCGACGTTAACGCGTCAATCTCTTCCGCGGTGTTGTACATAGCCAACGATGCCCTAACTGTTCCCGGTATCTGGAACCCGTCCATAACGGGCTGCGCACAGTGATGTCCGGTACGGACAGCAATACCCAGTTTGTCTAATATCACACCAATATCGTAGGGGTGAATACCGTCGACCACAAAAGAGATAACGGAAGATTTATGTGCTGCTGTTCCTATGAACCGTAGCCCTTCCACCCGTGCCAGCTGTTCTGTAGCGTATGCCAACAGCCCGTCCTCATACTCTTTTATGGCATCAAGCCCGATACTGTTAATATAGTCAATAGCCTCTGCCAGGCAGATCCCTGCTTCGATGTTGGGCGTTCCCGCTTCGAATTTAAAAGGAAGCTCGTTATAGGTGGTTTTTTCGAAGGTAACATCCTTTATCATATCACCTCCTCCCTGATAGGGCGGCATCTTGTTGAGCAGCTCTTCCTTACCATACAGTACACCCACGCCTGTCGGGCCGTACATCTTGTGGCCGGAAAATGCAAAGAAGTCTACATCAAGCGCACGTACATCGACAGCTAGGTGTTGAATAGCCTGTGCTCCATCCACCAGAACAGGCACATTGTACCGATGAGCAATATCGATCATCTCTTTCACAGGATTGACAGTACCCAATGCATTGGAAACATATGTAAACGACACCAGCTTTGTACGCTCTGAAAAAAGACTGCGGTAGCCATCGAGGTCCAATTCACCACGTTCATTCATCGGGATAATGCGCAGCTTGCAGCCCTTCTCCTCGCAGAGCATCTGCCACGGCACAATGTTCGAGTGATGCTCCATGGCAGAGATGATAATTTCATCGTCCTTACCGATAAAAGGTCTACCGTAACAGGCGGCCACTATATTAATGGCTTCTGTAGTACCCTTGGTGATGATAACTTCGTGGTCGTGTGCCGCATTGATAAATGCTTGCACCTTCCGGCGCGTAATTTCGAATGCGTCTGTCGATATCTGACTTAAATAATGTACCCCGCGGTGTACATTGCTATTCATATCTGCATAATAGCGAACCACTGCGTCGATAACCTGTTTAGGCTTATGCGTTGTGGCTCCATTATCTAAATAGATGAGGGGCTTACCATTGACCTGCCTGCCTAAAATAGGAAAATCATTACGGATGTTTAATATATCAAAAGTTCCCAAATGTTGTCTCCTTAAATGTTCTACAAAGTTAGTATATTAAGCAAGAAAATAGGTCAATCCAGTGTATTCTTTTTCACTTGCCTGCTGCAGTAGCCGGAACGCCACATCGGCATCGGTATGAATGGACGGCACTCCGCTGGGAAACGTTTTTACACGTATCCGTAGATATACGGGGATCCTTTTTTTATCAGCATGAACAGCCGGTCTCAAGAAATTTTTAAACTTTCCCGTCATTTATTTTGTAAATAATTTCTTTCTATTTGGCTATCTTTGTAAGTATATGCAAGAATTACCATTAAATATCCCTGAAGGGTCGAGAAAAGAAGTGATGGCCTACCTGGAACCGTTCATGTTAAATGAGATGAGCGAGTACCTGAAACCGGTGGAGGAAATGTGGCAGCCAGCTGATTTTTTGCCGGATGCCTCACGTGACACTTTTTTTGAGGAGGTGCGAGATTTGCAGGAGAGCGCAAAGGAACTTCCATATGACTTAGTAGCGGTTTTGATCGGTGATACCATAACAGAAGAGGCGCTTCCTACCTATGAATCGTGGCTCACCATGGTCGAAGACGTCGAAAAAAACGAACAAGGTGGATGGATGAAATGGGTGCGCGCCTGGACCGCGGAAGAAAACCGCCACGGCGATCTCCTTAACAAATACCTATACCTTTCAGGACGCATAGACATGCGCCAGTTCGAAATATCGACACAGTATCTTATTCAGGATGGGTTCGATATCGGGACAGGAGCTGACCCCTATCGGAACTTTATCTACACGTCTTTCCAGGAGCTGGCCACAAACATCTCGCACCGCCGTGTTGCAGCGATCTCCAAAAAATCCGGCGACCGTCTGCTGGCCAAGATGTGTGGCGTCATCGCTTCAGACGAAGCCCGACATGCCAAGGCATATATGTCTTTTATTTCACAGGCTATCAAGGTAGACGCCAGCGAAGTGATGATCGCTTTTGAAGACATGATGCGTAAAAAAATTGTTATGCCGGCACACTTTCTCCGCGAAGCCGGCGAGCCGCAGGGAGAGGCCTTCGCCCATTTTTCCGACGCTGCACAGCGCCTGGAAGTATATACGGCGCTCGATTACGTCGACATCCTTAAATCATTAAATGACGAGTGGGCGATCGATAAAATAACAGGACTTAACGAAAAAGGAGAAAAGGCGAGAGACTATCTGATGAAACTTCCTGACCGCTTAACAAGACTGGCGGAGCGGGTAAAGATCCCTGAAATACAGTATAAATTTAAATGGATCCACGGCTAAGCCTACAGCTATAGAACGCGGATTATAACACGTATTTATGCCTCCGGTTCAGTGCTCGCGGGAGAACTGAACCGGAGGCTTTTTTGTTCCGGACCATCCCCTTCCTGTACATGCAACGTCACGGAAAAACAATTTTTTCGCATTCTTTTTTATTATCATCAACTATTCTCTATTTTAGTTGTCATACTAATAATTGCTATGCTAAAAGAAAAATACACGCAATATTCGTTTTTGCTCGACAGAACTGCCCGACGCGTCAAACAGTACGCGCAGGCGGCATTCGCACAGAAAGACTTTGATATCACGATCGACCAATGGGCGATCCTGAAAATTCTTTATAACGACGATCCGATGACACATAAGGATCTGGCTGAAAAATGCGGCAAAGACCAGCCGACGTTAACACGTATCATAGATCTTTTGATAAAAAAAGAATTAGTGCAGCGTGTCGAACATCCAGACGACAGGCGTTGCCTGCAGATCATGCTGAGCGGCAACGGCAAACAAAAGGTAGAAGAATTGACGCCTGCAGTTGCGGAAATACGGATGAAGGCATGGAGCAACCTATCCGAAGAGGACTTCGCACATTTTACGAGAATTTTGAACACGATATACAACAACTTAAATCAACCGATATGATCACCACAGATATATGTATCATCGGCGCCGGCCCTGTAGGACTATTTGCCGTATTTGAAGCCGGCCTATTAAAAATGAGATGTCATCTTTTTGACGTACTGCCTCAAGTAGGCGGGCAACTGTCCGAAATTTACCCACACAAACCTATATATGATATTCCGGGGTACCCTATGATCAAGGCTCAGGAACTGATAGACAATCAGATGGAGCAGATTGCTCCGTTTAAGCCGACAGTCAGTTTAGGCGAACGTGTTGAAACGTTAATAAAGCAGGATGACGGTTCTTACCACGTCGTCGGTTCAGACGGCACGCTCGTACACTGCCAGGTAGTTGTTATCGCGGGCGGACTCGGGTGTTTTGAACCACGTAAACCGGAGCTGGCGAACCTGGAAGTATACGAGGGACGGTACGTACATTATATGATCAAGGATCCCGAGCGTTTCCGCGACACCGATGTAGTCATCGCGGGCGGGGGCGACTCGGCCTTAGACTGGACGTTATACCTTGCGGACGTTGCCAGCAAAGTCACCTTAGTGCACCGGAGTGACTCGTTTCGTGGTGCACCCGATTCTGCAGAAAAGGTGTTCAACCTCGCTCAGCAAGGAAAGATAAGCCTACTGCTATCCCACAATTTGGTGGCATTGGAAGGAGACGGCAACCTGAAAGAGGTTCATCTTACGAACAAACAAAAAGAAATGGTTACCGTATCCGCAGATCATTTTATCCCACTATACGGCCTCAGTCCAAAACTCGGTCCTATTGCCGATTGGGGACTAAACCTCGATAAAAACGCAATCGAAGTCAACACGTTTGATTATAGTACCAACGTAGAGCGAATATATGCAATCGGCGATATCAACACGTATCCTGGCAAGCTAAAGTTGATACTTTGCGGTTATCACGAAGCAGCTTTAATGTGTCAAAGCGCTTTTAAGTACGTGTATCCCGATAAAAAGCTGAGTTTTAAGTATACTACTGTGAATGGAGTTAACGCGTTTTAAAATGAAAAATCTTATCAATATTCTCGTAGAGGACCGCGATGGGACGATACGCACGATCGAGGTACCAACAGATATCAACTTAAACCTGATGGAAATCCTAAAGGCGTCAGAGTATGATATATTGGCTACATGCGGTGGAATGGCCCTCTGCGCTACCTGTCATGTTCAGATCAGAGAAGGTAGCGGACGTCTACCCGATCCGTCCGACCAGGAGCTGGACATGCTCGATACCTTACCCGATGCCGACGACAACAGCCGGCTGGCGTGCCAGCTGCACCTGACGAACGACAACGACGGATTATCCATTGTCATCAAGGGCGCACTACAATGATCAGTCTAAGTGTATAAATAACACTAAGTTTTCTTACCTTTGTAAGAAAGGAATAAGTAGGTTCAAAATTCTGAAATTCTGGACCGGCAAAATTTTATGTAACGGAGGTTTTTGACCGATCTAACTCAGTCGGCACATTTTCCGGAATAGCCAGACTATCCACCAAGGAATGTAAATGTGCCTGAAAAGCTCTCATAAATATGAAGATAAGTTAATGTTAATGTAACGAAACTGTCGGATATTTGCAACCTACTTCAAATTGAACAAAATTAGTTTATATGTTATTAGATCGTTCTGAAAGAAGCTTTCCAAGGGTTATCATCATTGGCGGCGGTTTTGGCGGCGTAGAAGCTGCCAAACAGTTTAAAGACAAAGAGGTCGAGGTTTTGCTGATAGATCGGAATAACTTCCACACTTTCCAACCCCTGATGTACCAGGTGGCAACAGGAACGCTGGCCGCCGACGCCATCTCGTTTCCTATCCGCAAGATGTTCAAATCCCAGCAGAATTTCCGGTTTAGGATGGCTGAGGTACTACAGATCGACCAGAAAGAGAAAATCGTGAAAACTTCAGTGGGCGACTATGATTACGACTACCTCATTATCGCAACGGGAGCGACGTCTAATTTTTTCGGCAATAAGCAGGTCGAAAAATATGCGCTTCCGATGAAAAGTATACACGAAGCACTTAACATCAGGAGTTATGTATTGCAAAACCTGGAAGAAGCTGTTCTACGACGCAACCTTCACGACCGTGAGCGCTACCTCAACTTTGTCGTCGTTGGCGGGGGTCCTACCGGCGTCGAGCTTTCGGGAGCGATAGCCGAGATACAGCTACATATGCTAAAAAAGGACTACCCGGAACTGTCAACACACGAGATGAAAGTATTCCTCGTCGAAGGAACGGGCAAGGTCCTTGGTGCGTTGTCTGAAAAATCGTCCCAGGACGCTGAACGATATTTAAAAGAGCTGGGCGTGAACGTCATGCTGAACACGCAGGTGACCGGCTACGACGGCAATACAATTACCTTTTCCAATGGCGAGTCTATTCCAACGAAGACGGTAATATGGGGAGCCGGTGTTATGGGACAATTTCCAGCGGGCATAGCAGCAGAAACCATTCAGCGAGGTAACCGTATCCAAACAGATGGGCAGTGCCGCGTCGAAGGTATGGATAACGTTTACGCCATCGGCGACGTCGCCGCAATGATAACAGACTCGACCCCTCGGGGTCTCCCCGGCGTAGCTCCCGTGGCTCAACAGCAAGGAAAATATGTCGCCAAACACATTCTCAGCACCATGAACAACCAAACTGTCGAGAACTTCAAGTATTTTGATAAGGGGTCGATGGCCACGGTGGGACGTAACCGGGCCGTTGTCGACCTCGGGAATTTCCACTTGAAAGGATTTTTAGCATGGATGACGTGGATGTTTGTGCATTTAGTTTCTATCTTTGGGTTCCGGAATAAACTGGTAACATTTGTCAACTGGTCTATCAAGTTTTTTACCAAAAACAGCGGGATCCGGCTGATCATCAATCGCTACACACGACCGGAAGCTGAAAAAGAGGAAACAACATATCAACATTCTTAGCGTAACATGGAAAATAAGGCCATAGCAAAAACATTCAAACTGTGCAGTCAATTAATGGAGGTGTTCAATGAGAACCCGTTCCGGACGAAAGCTATGGCTGCCGCATCTTTTAAAGTTAACAAACTCCCGTTCCCGGCTGTGGATGCTACGCCTGATCAGCTAAGTGAACAGCAGGGAATAGGAAAAAGCACAGCCGAAAAGATTATTTCGATTATCGAAACCGGGTCTTTTCCGGAGCTAGATCAGCTGGTGTCCAAGACGCCACATGGGGTTTTGGACATGCTTTCAATTAAAGGTCTGGGGCCAAAGAAGATCCAGGTGATCTGGAGAGAGCTCGGGATTGAGTCTGTGGGGGAGCTACTTTATGCCTGTAACGAAAACAGGCTCGTCGAGGCCAAAGGATTTGGTCTGAAAACGCAGGAAGAGATACGAAAAGCTATTGAATTTTCGAACGCCAATCAGGGACTGTTTCTGTATGCCAAAGTCGAAAAACTGGCAGCAGAACTTCTTGATACACTAGCCAGCGGGTTTTCCGGCGACCAACATTTTCTGACAGGCGAGCTCCGTAGGAAATGCGAAATTATATCTTCTGTCGATATTCTAACCACTACAGCGATACACCAGATTGCCTCGTGGGCAGAAAACGCGGGAGGTTACACCATCTTGGAGACATTTGATTCTTCCCTGCTATTTACAGATGATCTTGGTATACGGTATCAGATCATTTCCACCGAAAAAGAAAATCTGGCGATCGATCTGCTATTGACCACGGGTAGCAAAGACCATATTTCCGCGCTAAAAGCTATCGCGGAAGATCTGCCCGCGATGCCGACAGAAGAGGCTGTTTACGAAGCCTTAGGATTGTCTTACGTACCGCCGGAACTGAGGGAAGGCCTCCGTGAGGTCAGATTGGCACAAAGCCATACGCTTCCCGAACTAATTACATACCAAGACTTAAAGGGCGCACTGCACAACCACTCCACCTATAGTGACGGAATGCACACCGTAGAGCAGATGGCACGCTATAGCAAAGACGAATTAGGGCTGTCGTACCTCGGCGTTTGCGACCACTCCAGAAGTGCGGTCTATGCCAATGGTCTGTCCATAGAACGCGTAGAGCAGCAGTGGGCGGAAATAGAGTTGCTTAACGCGAAACTGTCTCCGTTCCGGATTTTTAAAGGCATCGAGTCTGATATACTATCCGACGGATCCTTAGATTATCCGGATGAAGTTCTGAAGCGGTTTGATTTCGTTGTGGCGTCTATCCACAGCAATCTCCGCATGGACGAAGAAAAAGCTACGCAGCGCCTGATCAGGGCAATTGAGAATCCGTACACCACGATACTCGGGCACCCCACAGGCCGTCTGCTATTAAGCCGGTCAGGGTACCCAATCGACTACAAAAAGGTCATCGACGCGTGTGCCGCCAACCACGTGGTCATTGAGATAAATGCTAACCCGCTGCGTCTCGACCTCGACTGGCGCTGGCAGAGCTATGCACTGGAAAAGGGCGTGCTGCTTTCCATCAACCCCGATGCTCACCGTACAGAAGGACTCGCCGATATGCGATATGGTGTATATGCCGCACGAAAAGGAGGTCTGTCCGCAGCAAACTGTCTAAACGCCTTCCCGCTGGAAAAGATAGAAGCGTATTTCGCACAACGTAAGCCACGGTAGTCGCCCTGCCCAGCGTTGTCAGACAGGGTCGTTCACGAAACAGGAGATCTTGCCGGCTATTATTCGATGATGCCCTCAATCCGATAGTACTTGTCGCCAAGCACAAGGACCGATTGATGCTTCTCAAGACTATAGCTCGCCCCCTTCTTATAGTGTAACGTCTCCCTAGTTTCATACAGCGAATTTTTAATCGTGCGCTTTATAAGAAACTCGTGGGGCTTCCCGTCCGCTCCATACTGAATTTCTACACGGGAAATGTCTATTGCAGGATCTAGCGATTGGATGATTACGGTGTTGGCCGTGCTGTCTTTCTGAAGATGACCGGCATATGCCGGCTTGTTGAGGTCGACCGTCATAAAACTGGATAGTTCGTTGGCCCAATTTTCCACCTGCAGCTCCTTCCGTTCGGACACCGTGTCCTTGGTTACAGTCTTCACCACGCTAGGTCTACGGGCCGACAAAGATTTTACCTCTTCCTTAAAAAAAGCAGGGATATCTATAAATGGACGGCTTTTTGCCGCGGGCTTTTCATTAGTGCCGCATGAGAAAAGCAAAGCAGTAACAGCCGCGGCCGCTACTGCTTTCCATCTTTTATAATTTTCGTTATACCAATACATTTCCGCTCATCTCTGTAGGAATCTGTGCACCCAATAAAGTTAGTATCGTCGGAGCAACATCTCCCAGTTTACCGTCGTTAATGTGATGGTAGTCTTTGTCTATCAGTATGCATGGAACGAGGTTGGTTGTATGCGCTGTATTTGGCGATCCGTCGTCGTTTACCATAAATTCCGAGTTTCCGTGGTCAGCGAGGATGATAAAAGAATATCCTTGTTCCAAGCCTGTTTCCACGACCTGTTTTGTACAGGCGTCCACTGTCTCCACCGCCTTGACAACCGCGTCGAAAACGCCCGTATGTCCCACCATGTCCGGATTGGCAAAATTCAAGCAGATGAAGTCTGGTGTGTGTTCTATCATATCTTTGCAGATGGCTTCGGTAATCCCCTCGGCACTCATCTCCGGTTGTAGATCGTATGTCGCCACTTTTGGCGACGGAATGAGCAACCGCCTTTCACCCTGAAATTCGTCTTCCCGACCGCCGGAAAAGAAGAACGTCACGTGTGGGTATTTCTCCGTTTCAGCAATACGTACCTGCGTTTTATTCTGCGCACTTAACGCCTCTCCCAATGTATTGGTGAGGTTATCTTTTTGAAAGACAACGTGTACATTTTTAAAGGTGTCATCGTACGAGGTCATCGTCACATAGTGAAGGGATAGTGGGGTCATTCCGTACTGCGGGAATGATTCCTGTGTCAATGCTATTGTTATCTCCCGGCCGCGGTCCGTGCGGAAATTGTAGCAGAACACGACATCACCATCCGCTATTGTAGCCAACGGACGTCCGTCAGGTCCTGTTACCACGATGGGCTTAATAAACTCGTCCGTTACGCCATTTTTGTATGAATCTTCAATGGCCTGTTGGATGTCGGACGTAGGCGTTCCTACACCTTTGGTCAATAGGTCGTAGGCCTCTTTAACACGCTCCCACCGATTATCGCGATCCATCGCATAATACCGGCCCACCGCACTTGCAATTGTACCGACACTATTGGACAGATGGCTTTGCAAATCCGCTATATATCCCAATCCCCCATTCGGGTCGGTATCACGGCCATCCATGAATGCGTGGATAAACACCTGTCCGCTATGAAGTCCCGATTTGCCGGCAGCATCGCACAAAGCTTTCAGGTGGGCGATGTGCGCATGCACTCCCCCGTCTGAAAGCAAACCTATAAAATGCACCTTTTTACCGGTTGCTTTTGCGTAGGAAAAAGCTTCCTGAATCACGGCGTTGCTGTTGAACTCTCCCTCGTTGGCTGCTTTGTTGATACGCCCGAGTTCCTGATATACAACACGTCCGGCGCCAAGATTCATATGGCCGACTTCTGAATTTCCCACCTGACCATCAGGTAGTCCGACAGCTTCTCCAGACGCCTCCAAACGGCTGTTCGGATAGGTTGTCAATAGATGATCTAAAAAAGGGGTTTTTGCTGCTTTTACAGCATTTGAACTATCTTCTCTGCCATATCCTAAACCATCTAGGATCAATAGCGCTACTCGTTTATTTTCTGAATTAATCACACACAAACTTAATTAAATTCATTTTGATGTGCAATATCCTTATCTCCCAGATATACGAAATTCGGCATACGGCGAACGACCGCCGCAGAAAAGAACGATTATTGGCATCATTTTAGTATTCATAACAACAATAAAAAGGGAGATATGTTATGCGGTCGGGTTCGGTTTTTAATCCTCTTATGCTGATGGTCAGGGCGTTTTGCGTGGCGATATTAACCAGTGCGTATTCGCTGTCGTACGCTTTCACCTCGACTTCTTTCGAAGATACGGTAAAGGAAATAACAGCGGTACTAAAAACAGGCAGCGCTAAGCGGCTAAGCGCGCATTTCTCGAACAACTTACATCTTTCGATAAAGAGCGACGAGGGCAGCTACACCAAGTTCCAAGCCGAACTTCTACTCGAAGACTTTTTCCGCACAAACAAGGTTACCGGGCTAAAGGAGGTGCAGCGGGCCAGAAGCTCGTCGAGTGCTTTTGTCGTCTTCTCGCTCCAATCGGGCGGCAATGTGTACCGCGTTTTTATAAAAATCGTGCAAAATAATGAGCAGTTCGAAATAACGGAACTACGAATAGAAGCGGGCGGCAATGGATAAAAAACGGCCGGAAGATTTTAGAATAAAATATATTTTCGTCATCTTCGCTAAATAATTTAATTCGAATAGATGGCAGTTGAGTTAAGTAAACTGGAGAAATTTGTTGAATTGGCGCTCGAGGAAGATGTTAGAGAAGGTGATCATACCGCGTTGTCCACGATCGATGCCGCTGCACTAGGAGAAGCAAAGCTGCTCGTAAAAGACGTCGGCATATTGGCCGGTGTTTCCGTTGCACAGGAAATCTTCCGGGTGATTGACCCTAAGCTTAACGTGCATATTTTATTAAAGGATGGATCTCCGATAGAACCAGGGCAAGTTGCCTTCTATGTACAAGGGCCTATCCACAGCATATTGAAGGCCGAACGTCTAGTGCTCAACGTCATGCAGCGCATGTCAGGAATAGCCACCCGTACGAAACAGTATACCGAACAGCTTAAAGGGACAAAGGCGCAAGTCCTTGACACCCGGAAAACAACGCCTCTGCTACGCTTTCTGGAGAAAGAGGCCGTACACATCGGGGGCGGGGCAAACCATCGGTTCGGACTGTATGATATGATCTTGATCAAGGACAACCATGTAGACTATGCCGGGGGAATTACTAATGCCCTCGAAAAAGCACAGGCCTATCGTCTAGACAACAAGCTAGATATCCAAATAGAAATCGAAGTACGTAATTTCGCAGAGCTGAAAGAGGTTTTAAAGCACACCTATGTTGACCGGGTTATGTTCGACAACTTTACCGTAGCCGAAGTCAAAGAAGCTGTCGAGCTCGTTGATGGGAAGCTTGTCACCGAAGCGTCGGGCGGAATCACCTTGGAGACTATCCGCGACTATGCGCTCACGGGCGTAGATTTCATTTCTGTAGGAGCATTGACGCACTCCGTTAAAAGTTTAGATTTAAGCTTAAAGGCCAAGATTATATAGTTATATTTAGTAGGCTTAAATTAATATATGATTTCAATTTATTTAGTAGGCATAGTCATATTAGCTTATCTATTTGGATCTATCCCGTCGGCTGTTTGGTTTGGAGGTGCGTTCTACGGGGTAGACGTCCGTGAATATGGAAGCGGAAATGCGGGCGCCACCAATACCTTCAGGGTACTAGGCAAAAAAGCCGGGTCTGTCGTCATGTTCGTCGATATCTTAAAAGGGTGGACCTCTACTAACCTACCTTACCTGCTGGATTCGGCAGTTGTGGGTGTCCCGAATTCTGTACAATTTGTCAACTTCCAGTTAGCTTTGGGTGTCATCGCCGTGTTGGGGCATCTCTTTCCGGTCTTTGCTGGCTTCCGCGGGGGAAAAGGCGTCGCAACATTATTCGGCATGGTGATCGCTATACATCCCGAAGCAGCATTATGCTGTGTAAGCGTATTTTTGCTTACACTCATTTTCACACACTACGTGTCCCTCAGCTCCATACTGGCCGGTTTTACCTTTCCGTTCAGCATTGCATTTATCTTTCACACGTCTGTGCCGGCTGTACTTTTGTACGGGATAGCCATCTGTGCGTTGATACTGGTAACCCACCAAAAAAATATCGAGCGTCTATTGAAGGGGCACGAATCGAAGATCTATTTATTCAAGAAAAAGCAACGTTGAGTTTTAGGCATAAGTTTTGTATAAAAATTAAGAGCTTTACCTTGTGTGGTTCCCGTAGTCCGTGGCATGCCGACACAACGGGATCGTTCATTGATTTCATCGGAGCAAACAGCAGGGGTCAGGACAACCGGGCGCCGGTGAAAACGAAATTTAATAGATGAATGTGCATAAATTGCGATATCCTTCATCACAAGAAAATGCGAAGCATTCATGAATACAATAGATGCAAACACGAATCAATAATTAATACAATGAAAAAGATATATAGATATACGTCGATGGTGGCGCTTGCAGCGGTGCTGGCATCTTGTTCGACTGTCCCGCTGTCGGGCAGGAGGCAACTTTCGCTCGTAAGTGACGAGCAAATTCAGGAACAGGCAGCGGTAGCCTACAAGGAATTTTTGAATTCATCTTCTACCAAGGTTGTTACGGGGACTTCAAATGCCGCGTTGGTCAAGAACGTAGGCAATCGCATTGCTTCGGCCGTTAATCAATATTTGGCCGCCGAAGGTTTGGCTCAGCAGTACAACTTCAACTGGGAGTTCAATCTCGTAGAAAGTAGCGATGTCAATGCATGGTGCATGCCTGGAGGAAAGGTTGCGGTCTACACGGGGATTCTTCCGTTTACTGCCAACGAAGCTGGACTTGCCACGGTTATGGGCCACGAGATAGCCCACGCTATCGCCCGCCACTCGATGGAGCAGATGTCCAATCAGTACGCAATGCAGGTGGGCGCACAGGTTTTGGGGGTGGCTACCGCAGGTAAGAGTTCCATCGTGCAAGGCCTACTCAACAACGCCTATGGTATAGGCGGACAGCTGGCCTTACTGAAGTATTCCCGCAATAATGAATCAGAGGCCGATCAATTAGGTCTTATATTTATGGCGATGGCAGGCTACAACCCTGAAAGCGCCGTGGGTTTTTGGGAACGGATGGCATCTGCGAAGGCGGCCAATTCTACGCCGGAGTTTTTGAGCACCCACCCCAGCGATGCGAGAAGGATCAACGATATCAAGAAACTGATACCGACAGCAATGAAATATTACAAGAGGTAACACAAAGGGGCTCTGCAAGTCATGCAGACTTCTCTCCTGCCTTACGGAGCTCCCTCACACACTCGATAAGCAATAATCGACAAAGCTGTGAAGCCGGCGAATCGTAAACACGATGATCGACTTACAGAGTTGAATCTCCATGAAACTGCGATGACGAGCCTGAAGCCTTCGGGCGGATCAGTCGTATTCGACTAAAGACACAATTTCCTCGCTGAATCGCGTTAACCGCCCCCCGCCCTGTAGAAACGTCAGGCTTACGACAAATGCGTATCCGGCAACTACTCCCCCCAACTTCTCTATTAATTTCGATGCCGCAACTACCGTTCCGCCCGTAGCGAGTAGATCGTCGTGCAGTAGGACACGGCTTCCCCGTGAAAAGGCATCCTCATGTACTTCGATGGTGGCTTGACCGTACTCGAGTTTATACGACTCAGCTACAGTTTTAAACGGAAGTTTACCCTGCTTCCGGATAGGAACAAAGGGAACATTCAGTCTGTTGGCCAGCATCATCCCAAACAAAAAGCCCCGGCTTTCCACTCCGGCAACCACATCAATGTGTAACCCCGACAGGCGGTCGGCGAATTCCGCCACAATGGCGCTACATAAGGCTTGGTTCTTTAAGATCGGGGTAATGTCTTTAAATACAATGCCCGGTTGCGGAAAGTCAGGGATATCCCGAATGGCGGACTTTATTTGTTCTTCTAACATTCTTTTAGTTGAATTTCAAGTAGGGTTCAATTTTACGCAAAAACTCGGGGTCCACAGCATACATCCTTCGGAGGTCGGACAACGACCGGAAGTCGCCATGTTGTTCCCGATAACGAAATAACAGCGAGGCCATCTTCTTCGAAACATAGGGATGGGATGCGAGTTCATCTTCCGTCAGCTTGTTTATCGCCAGCTGCTTTATTGTGCTATCTTTTATCTGCAGATACGGCTGCAACGTAGAAAACAGATCGTCGGAGATACCGTAGACCTCCCTCAGTTGATCGACCCGGTGAAAGCCACCTAAACCATCACGAAACTTAACAATGCGTGTAGCTAGAACGGAACCGATTCCGCGTAATTCTTTCAGAGCGGTAGTATCTGCAGTGTTCAGATCGATCAAAAGCTTCTTTTTCGGAGACTGCGCATAGGCGCGTTCACGAACCGCCGCCGGTGTTGGACGCCTAGGCTCTTCAAACACGAGGTACGGCCCTATACGCTCTAAATCTCTATCGGAAATAGAATACACTTTGGCTAGGTCTGCTTTTGACGAAAAGCGTCCCCCTTTTGCCTCGTAGTTTTTAATCACCCGTATCTGCTTATCCGTAAACCCCAGCTCCTGCCATTTTTCCACCGGCAGGCCATTCGGATTGAAAGGAAACAGACGATATTTCGTTGGCCGATGGTCGTCTTTCTGTTTAAGCGCGTCGGTGGTTGAATGTTCCTCATCTTTCTGCGGCTGGAAATATTCATCGGCTTCTGCCTTTTCGCTGATTGACGTATAGACGATATGTTCGGCATGTTTCCCACCGTAAGCGATATAGATCCGAGGGACAACGGCTGCCGCGACAATAATGACTAGCAGAACGAGAAAACCTTTTCGCTCGTTCTCACTCATCTCTAAGAAAAGCAACGTTTTTTTCACCTCAGCATATTCCAGGTTGAATCCTTATTTTAATTCGCTGGCGGCCACCTTCTTCACCCGTGTGCCGTCCTGCAGTGTCTTGGAAATGGCATTGAACGGACGGGATACAACTTCATCTCCTTTCTTCAGTCCAGATTTAACAATGATGTTGGTGTCGTCCTGTATTCCCGTTTTGACCTCCGTCATTTTGACAACATCGCCTGCGAGCACAAAAACGTACTCTTTCATTTCGCCGTTGCTCAGCGAATCCGCTTTTGCGTCCGATGAACGTACAGTTACGGCCTGAATCGGGACAATGAGTCCTTTATCTGACTTGGTATGAATCTGGACGGTCGCGGAAAGTCCCGGCTTAAACGGAGAAGAATGGATATTATTTTCATCGATTAGATCTTCATAGGACGATGCCTCGATCCGCACCTTCACGTTGAAGTTAGTCACCTGCTCTGCCGAAGTCGTAGCAGTCGTCGTTCCAGTAGAGGTCGAAGAACTCGATATCTCCGTCACCACCCCCTTGAATTTCCGGCCCTGAAATGCATCCACCTCGATGGTGGCTTCATTGCCTACCTTTACCCTGTTGATATCGTTTTCGTTTACCTCGACATTGACCTCCATTGTGGACATATTTGCTATACGCATAATCTCGGTACCGGCCATCTGCGCCGTTCCGACGACACGTTCTCCCAGCTCTATCGACAGTAGGGAGACCACGCCATCCGAGGGGGCGTAAATGGTCGTTCGGGACAAGCTGTTTCCAGCCTCCTGAAGTTGTGCCTGCGACTGGCTCACGGCAAAACGGGAGGCCACCACCTGCTGCCGCTGCGATTCTATACTTGCCTGGGCACTTTCGTAGTCGGCCCGCGCCTTATCCATTTCGGAGGCAGAAATAACGCGTTTTTCGAAAAGCTCGAGGCTTCTTTTATAAATTGCCTCTGTGTTTACGAAGTTCGCTTCCTGTTGCCTTAGCATCTGCTGGGCTGCGGCAAGATTGGCTCGCTGCTGGCTTACCATAGCGGCCACCTGATCATAGCTCGATTGCAATAAATCTGGCTTTACGCGACACAACACGTCTCCTTTTTTTACTACCTGTCCTTCTCGGACATTCAGTTCGATGATCTCGCCTGACACTTCAGAACTCAGCTTCACTTCAAACTCGGGCTGCACCTTGCCGCTCGCAGAAACAAGTTCGGATATCGTTTTCTCCTCAACAACATCGACGGCCACCTTTTGTTCCGCTCCATCACCAAACCATCCCAGTTTGCTCCCCACAACGACAAGGATTAAAATCAAGACCGCAGCGATTACCAGTATTTTAGGCAGATTGCTCTTTTTCTTTGCCATGAATTATATTTTATTAGAATGTAATAGGATTGCCAATGTAATAGTCGATTACTTTCCCCCGAAATACCATTTCATATTTTCTTCGGATCATCTCGAATTCCGCTTTGTTCATATTCGTCTGGGCGGTAAACATCTCTATAGAGTTCGCCATGCCGACATCATAACGTTCCTTGATCGTTTCATAGGCCACGCGCGATGTATTGAACGCCACCTGCGAAGCGAAGTATTGCTTGTTTGCCGACCTTAGATCAAGGATTGCCTGTGCTATGGTCTTCTCTAAATTACGCCGGGCGATGGCCTCGTCATTTTCTGCCTGCAGATAATTTATTTTTGCTTTGTTTACCGCTACCTTCGTTCGGTTGTTATTGAAAATCGGCACTTCCAGCCCCACCGTTCCCCGAAAAGACCTGTTTTCGTTAAACTGATCCAAGAAGTCCAATCTTGCCCTCGTTACTGGATCAAACGCCTGCGAGGAATAGTTTGTACCGTAACCTACGGATAAACTGATAGTTGGAAAAAATGCACCTCTGGCGATGTCGATATTTTTCAGAGCTAGGCTCTTGATGTACGTTGCCTGTTCGATGACGGGCTGTGTGGCCAACGCTTTATTGAAAACGTCGTCAAAGGAAGTGATCGCATACTCGGCCATAACTTCTGCAATATTCGGTTTAACCAGCGTAAATACGGTATCGGGGGACATTTCCATCAACTGCTTGAGGTTAAGCAGCGAGAGCTGATACGCATTTTCAGACGTCATAATATTAAGTTCGTCGGTAGCGACCTGATTTTCCGCCTGAGCAAGGTCGGCAACCGTTTTATTGCCCACCGAAAACTGAATGCTATCCTGACGCAGCTGCTCCCTCGATAGCTTAACCTGCTGCATAGCCGCTTCATAGAGCTCCCCATTGGTAATAGCCTCCAGATAGTTGGTGACGACCGACAGCGTAAGATCATTTTTTATTTTGTCCACCTCTGTAGCGTCGATAGATAGCTGTATCTTGTTTGCTTTAATCTGGTTTATCCTCTGAAATCCCTGAAATATAGCGACGCTAGATGAAAGTTGTGCCCCCGCGTTACTCGTCCAATCGTTTCCGCGGATTAACTGCCCCGATGTCTGGTCGAACGTCAATCCATAGTTGTAGGAGTTGCTGGCGCCAAACGACAAATTCGGATATAACTCCGATTTCGACTGATAAAGATCCTGCTCGGTCAGCTGATAGCCAAATTGTGCCTGTCTAATTTGCAGATTACGCTCCAGCGTGGTCTTAATGGCATTTTCCAACGTAATCTGCGCGTAACATCCCGGCATCTGCATACCAAGTAAAACCATTAAACAAAATATACAGGAAGATATTTTTCTTATCATTTCGTAATTTAAGTATAAATGATTCCTAAATTTGAGACAAAAAATTGATATTATCAACATGTATTTTGTGAACGCTCCTTTTTTTTTACGCTGGTGCTATCCCGAAGTGGTGTTCAATAAGTCTAGAACAGAAAAAAAAGTATACCTTACGTTCGACGATGGCCCTATACCGGAGATCACCCCATTCGTTCTGGATACGTTGGCCTATTACGATGTAAAAGCAACATTCTTCTGTGTCGGGGACAACATCCGAAAAAACCCTTCAATTTTCGAACGTATCCTAGCAGATGGACATCAGGTAGGCAATCATACGTATCATCACCTGCGCGGTTGGGATACGGGGGACGCTACCTATCTGAAGGATATCCAAGCGTGCCAGGAGCTTACAAAAACAGACCTATTCCGCCCGCCATACGCCCGGGCTAAAAAGTCCCAGCTGAAGGAAATTTCGAAACACTACCGCATCATCTTCTGGGACGTACTATCGGGCGATTTTGATTTAAATCTTACGCCCGAAAAATGCTTTCGAAACGTTGTACGGTACAGTCGCAACGGCTCTATCATCGTATTCCACGATAACGTAAAAGCTATGCCCCGCCTATCGTATGCACTGCCCAGAGCGATTGCTTATCTACAAGAGCGGGGTTATACTTTTTCCCTGCTGTAACGGGATCAAGACGTTAATCCCCTATGTCGCGGGCTTCAATACGCATCGCGAATTCCTTCGCCGAAGCGACGGAGAAATACCCTAGCGCATCGTTCGATATATTTGACGTCGGATTCCCAGGCGCCGCCGTTCCGGGATTGGTACTCTGGTATTCACTCCAATACTGATAAACACTCCGATCGACGCAGTACCGCCGCACGGTGATATTGTCTCCGACCATCAGGTCGGTTTCCAGGTCAGAAATCTGGTGTGTCACATATAGCCCGTCGTTAAACTTGTCGTTCAGGGCCGAAGCAAAACGAAACGTTCCGCCATTTATGGACAGCTCGTATAGGTAATAATTGGGCATGTCTGCCGGATCGTTAAACTTAAAAGTAGCGAAGTAATAAGGATCTCCGAAGATTGTTTCTTCCAGCACCCCAATGGAATCGACCTCTACGTATTGGGGCATTCGGCACACCGACTCATATCGCTCTTGGCCCACGTTGACCTGCAGAAAATAGCTTCTCCCAACCATTGGCCTAAAAGTATGATGTACATAATATCCGTTATCCTCATATTGAAAGAGAAAGCTTCCTCCTCGGTCATCCCGGACAACCACCGTCGCACCCGCCAGCGGCCTGGAGTTGAAGGGCTCATTAAATGCCACCGACTCCGACACACGTACGCGCTGTACATCTCCAAGGTCCGACAGCTGCGCCTCAATGACGACGCGGGGATCCCCTTCGTTTAAGTCAATATCAATCAGCTCCTCGCAGGAGGACAATAAAAACAGAGAACCGATCCATAGTAGAAACAATCGAACGTTCATATGTAAATAATTGTTCATTTGTACTTGTGTGCAGGCAATCATGGACATTTCTTTATCAAAATTTGAAGTTCCAGGTAACAGACGGAATAGCACCAAAGAGCGCAATTTTATATGCCTCTGTTATGTTGGGATTGCTACTATTCTCCCGGAAGTCTATAATATATGCGTTTTTTCTGTTATAGGCATTAAATACGCCGAAAGTCCAGCTTGAGTGGAAGCGTTTGTTTCTTCTGCCGGGTTCATATGTCGCCGACAGATCCAGACGATGGTAATCGGGCATGCGGTAGCCGTTTCTCTCGGTGTAGTAAAGCATCGATCGCCCTCCCACCTCGTACTTGCCACTGGGAAACGTCACAGCGTTGCCCGTGTTGAATACAAACGTAGCCCCCAAAGTCCACTTCTTCGAAAGCTCATACATGCCCACCACAGATACATCGTGTGTACGGTCCTGACGAGCTCTAAACCATTGTCCGCCATCGATACCGTCAAACTTCCGCTCACTTTTGGACAAAGTATAACTTACCCAGCCGTTTAAGCGGCCACTGCTCTTTCGCAGGTACCATTCCAGCCCATAAGCCCGTCCTATCCCGAAAAGAAGCTCTCCTTCTAAGTACCTGTTTGCCTGCAGGTCCGCTCCGTTCCGGAAGTCGATCTGATTGCCCATATGCTTATAATAGGCTTCCACCGAAAACTCATACTTATTGTTCTTGAAGTTTCTAAAATAACCGAGGGCAACCTGATCGGCCGTTTGCGGCTTGATATTAATGCTGCTGACGACATATTGATCTGTCGGCAAACTTGAAGTTGTGTTGGTGAGCTGATGCAGGTTTTGCGCAATCCTGTTATAGGAGGCCTTTAAACTACTTTCTTCGTTTATGAGGAAGCTGGCCGAGAACCGCGGCTCTATGTTTAGATAATGTTTGACGATCGCTGTTCCATAATATCGCTCCGCAATCGGTTCCCCGTCACTATCAAAGCTGTAAAAGGTGCCAGGGCCCATAACCGCAAAATCGTTCAGACGCACGCCATAAATCAGAGATAGGTTGTCCCAAGGTTTCCATTCATGGGACATGTACGCGGCCAGTTCGAGGCCCTGTCGGCTATCCATGTCGATTGAATTGACTGCGGTATTCTCGCCTGCTGTAAGGCTCGCCGGATGAATGGACTGGCGCAAGATGTTTATCCCGAAGCGGAATGTATTGTCGGTATTGGCATAATACGAGAAGTCCTGCTTCAGGTTCCAGTTGCGTATTTTTGATGCAATCTTAAAGTCGCTATTATCGCTGGATACCTGTACATGGTAGGTAAAATCACTATATATCAACGAGGTGTTGCTAAACAGTTTATCATTCAAAAGATGGTTCCAACGAACTGTTGCCGTCGCGTTTCCCCAGTCGAAGCTAAAAAGATCTGAATACCCAAGGTCATCCTTTCCGAAATAGCCGGACAGATATAGGGTATTTTTGTCATCAAATTTATAGTTTGCCTTAGCATTAAGATCATAGAAATATAATTTACTCCTATTGATATCGGGGTCTTTAGACAACTTCAAAAACATGTCTGCATATGTACGGCGTCCACTTAACATGAACGAACCTTTATCCTTCACGATAGGAGCCTCCACTTTGAGTCTGGATGCTATCAAACCTACGCCGCCTTCTGCGGCGAATCGCTTTTTATTGCCGTCCATCATGGAGATGTCCAATACGGATGAAATACGTCCTCCGAACTGCGCGGGCACCCCTCCTTTGTAGAGCTGCACATCCTTTATCGCGTCCGAATTAAAGGTAGAGAAGAAACCAAGCAGATGGGATGCATTGTATACGGTAGCTTCGTCCAGCAGAATCAGATTCTGGTCGCCCCCGCCTCCCCGGACATAGAAATTTGATGACCCTTCTCCCCCGCTCTGTATACCCGGCAGCAGCTGGATTGTTTTTAAAAGATCTTTCTCTCCAAAAATTACCGGCACGTTTTTAATTTCTTCCATACTGAAGTTAAAGGCACCCATCTGCGGATCGCGAACATGATGATCGCCACGCCGTGCCGACACAACAACTTCATCGATCTGGTTGTCCAATGGCGTCAGCTCGACATCCAGACGTTGGTTTGCTGTAAGCCGGACTGCCTTCGCCGCTGTCTGATACCCCACGTAGCTGATAAGTACCTGATGCTCGCCTGCCGGCATTGAAAGGGAATAAAAACCGTAGGCATTCGTGCTTGTGGCCGTCTCTCCATTCTGCAAAGACACCACGGCTCCTATTAACGTTTCGCCTGAGGTGGCGTCTCTGACAACACCATTCAGGACAACCTGCTGCCCCATGACCGTACCGGAAAACAGAAGAGTCATGAAAATCAAAAAAAAATTGTTCATTACTGTTATTTCGTCGCCTCCGTACGCTGAAAACATTGATTGAAGAAGGCCATCTGAAAGTCGATAGACCGCGACCAGTAGTTCCAGTCGTGTTTTCCCGGCATGGTTAAATAGTGATGAGGTATATTATGATAGGTAAGCTGTTCATGCAGCCGGTTATTTACGTCGAAGAAAAAATCGTCCGTTCCACAGTCAATAAACAGCTGGAGGTTTCCGGGCTGTATCAGATGGATCAGCCCCATCACCGTATGTTCATTCCAGGCGTTGGGATGGTCATGATAACTTCCGATGCGCTGCTTTATGTTCCAGTTATTCGGAAACGGACGGATATCCACACCTCCGGAGGTACTCCCGGCGAAGGCAAAAAGATCCTGATGGCGAAAAGCCAGATACAACGCCCCATGCCCGCCCATACTGAGTCCTGTAATTCCACGGTTAAACCGGTCGCTGCCTACGCCGTAACTCCTTTCAATATAGGGCAGAAGCTCCCGTGTGATAAAAGTCTCGTACTGATAGTCTGCCTGTTCGGTATCCCAATACCAGCTATCATAACCACCATCCGGACAGACAACCATAAAACCGTAGGCATCGACAAGGTCGGCGAGCCGGGGCGCGCGTCTTACCCAGTCGCTGTATTTGCCCGAATAGCCATGCAATAAGTAGAGGACATGGGTAGCCTTCGTATGTTCGGGGGAAATAACGACAGCTTTAATTTCCTTGTTCATACGTGCACTGGGTACATCGACCGTATCCACCCTGGCTGCGTGAGCCGTTTTTAAACAGATGACGATAGCGAAAAACGAAAGAAGTTTCTTCATAAAATCAAAATGTATCCATCTTTAATCTAATGGGACTATTTTATATCGATAAAGATAAGCATCTAATCCTAATGGGCGTTCACTTATCGTATAAAAAACGGAATTCTGCCGTCCGAAGCATATAGCCTCGCCTTGGGGCTCCGGATGATAAGGTAACACTACGGGCTGTTGGCCCAGCAAATCGAGCAGAGGCTGTCCCGTACGCCTCTGCCAGAAAAATACCTGCGTTAGGTTTTTTATCAACAGTCCCGCGCCGTCGGCACTCATGTCGGCGGCGGTCACAAACGTCATCGGCAGATCACACGCTCTTCGCAAGATAAGGAAATCCCCGTCGGTGAGTGATGAGAGCTCTATGGGGTATAATCCGGCCCGAAAATCGCGTTTGGAAACGAGATATAAGCGCCGGTCCATTGGATCGGCAAATAGCGCCTCCGCATCGCGGGGCCTATCTTCGTAACGCATGGTTACTTTCCGGATTTGCTGTGCTGGGATCTCAACAATCTCCTTTCCCGCCTCCCAGTGCGGCTCTTCAAATATGTAAAGATAAATATGCTGGCGAACGCCCCGATTGTCGCCTATATCCCCCAACACCAAAAATGTCCGCCCCTGCTCCCGGAACATGGTTATATCTTCTGTATCCACGGTATGCACACCTTCGAGGTAATAAACCGCCTTTAACCGGGCGTTAGCATCGACCAAAAAGATGCGCGCACTATCGCCACTGTCATTATGAACCCAGAACAGCGTCGAATCAAACGAAGCTCCAATAATCCCCGACAGCTCACTAAGCCGGCTGTCTTTTAGCTTCCCGATGGCTGTCCTATCGACATGATAGCGTTGAGAAAAAAGAGTTGCGGCCCATGCCAGCATGAAGATAATAAACAAAAGCCTGCTAACCATACGACGAATTTAACGGAATTATAAAAGTTTTATGTAAGTTTGTCAAAAAAAGTTTCCGATTGAGAAGTATCTGCACATATATGCTATTGGTCGCCTTGACACTGCACTCGTTCTATCGCAGTATCATGACCTTGGAATACCAGATACATCTGCCCGACTACATTGCAAAATGTATTAACAAGGACAAACCTCAGCTGCACTGCGACGGCCAGTGTGTGTTGATGAAAAAGATAAAAGAAAAAGAGAAAGAGGAAACCAAAAAGAGTCTTGCGGCATACGAATATAGTGCCCACTATATACACAAAGAAAAGACCTTTTTTACGAGTTCCCTTCCCCATATGGATATAATGAAAGAACCTTTGTCGCCGTATCTGGCCGACTACCGGTTTAACTACCACACCGCTATATTCCGCCCCCCTATCGTTTAAGTACCTCCAGTAGCATTAGCTAGTCTAAGTTATCCGCTCTGCACTTGCGCAAAGCAGCACGGATCTGCCTTGGCATGATTCCCACCTGCTTTCCATCCGACTGCTCGACGATAATAAACTACTCGACTGCTACGGGATTCCATCTACTTTCGTCCGATACAGGTATTCTGCGACGGTCTCCGAATACAACATGCGCAATGGACCGTCTAAAACGCGATTACAGGCATGTACAGTCGACTGTGCGCAAACCTTGCTTAGCGATGGAAGCTGGTGAATACAGTGTCGTTGGACAATATTTACATATCAACACAAGAATAAACAGATGAACAATATATTTTCTTTCTTCACGGCGCTGTTTTGCTTCACCGTGTTGTCTTGTACAAAGGAAAAAACCGACTATCAAGCGGAGACGGATCCGGCCGTTATCGAGCATCATGAATTTAAAGAAGCTTATTCAATCCACAGCGGAGGGTACAGAATCAGTATTGAGGCGCTGAACGGAATGTTCTACAAGGGCTATAACGAACTCCGTCTGAAAATTATGGACAGCCGGACCAACCAGGAGGCAGACGTGTCGGCGGTTACATTTCTTCCGATCGTGGCCCATGCAGACGGCCGAAACGCCTCCTGTCCCCACCTTTATGACCTGCTGCGCCGGAACGGCGAAAATTATTTTTCCGGATACGCAGTGTTCACGGAGGAAAGCGACAATGACACCAAATGGGAACTTTATATTGGATTCACCGCCAACGGCCAGTCGTATGCCATCACGCAAGAGGTAGCCGTCCATGAACAGGCTAACAAAAACAGGAACATGACGACATTCACAGGGAAGGACGGCCAGCAGTATTTCATCGCATTAATAGCACCCCAGAGGCCGAAAGTCGGCGAAAACGAACTGGTAGCTGGCATCTACAGATACGACAGGCCGGGCAATCCACCCTCCGGTAGCTTTCCCGATCCCACACAATATTCCTACACGGCAGTGAACGGCTTCACGTTGCAACTGGATCCACGGATGCCTGAGCCGTCTATGGGCAATCATTCGTCTCCGAACAACCAAGATCTAACACAACAGGACGACGGTCTGTATCACGGCATCGTCAACTATACCATGACCGGAAACTGGACCCTTAATTTCATTCTGCTGAACCACCAAGGTCAAATATTAAAGGGCACGGTAGTTCCGGACGATTTTACCCCCGGTGTGGAAGGCGTGAAAAGCGAACTACATATCGACATTTTATTCTAGGACAATGAAGACGAGATACACAGCGCTATTGCTTTCATTGATCGGCCTGAACGCAAGTGCCCAGCATAACCGGGCTCAGCGCGATAGCACTAAGGTCATTGATGAAATAAGCATAACGGCCCAGGCCAAACGTAAAATCCAGACGGATATGAAAATGGCCGTTTCGGTAGATGAATTTCTGGCGTCAGCAGACAATATCAGCTTTATAAAACGGGGCGCGTACGCCTGGGAACCGCTGCTGAACAACATGAGTATGGAACGCTCCACCGTGACAATCGATGGCATGCACATTTTCGGAGCCTGCACCGACAAGATGGATCCTGTGACCTCATATGTGGAAAGCAACAATCTGACTGCCGTCGACATCACATCAGGACAAGAGGGCAATATGCATGGTGCGACGGTAGCCGGTAGCATCGACCTCAAAAGAAAAAGCACGCCATTCGGTCTGGACAGGAAGTGGAACGGCGCCTACCAAACAGGTTTCGAAGGCAACAACAGGCAGTTTTTCAACCTTGGCAATTTAGCCTACTCCAGCGATAAATTCGTCGCAGACGGAAGCATTTCGTTCCGTAAGGCAGGAAACTATCACGACGGGAATAGCAACGAAGTAAACCACTCACAGTATAGCAAATTGAATACCTCTTTAGGACTGGCGTACAAAACAGGGGCGCTCTCATCAGTAAGGGTTGACGCTATTTACGACAAAGCAAACGACGTCGGTTTTCCTGCTCTTCCGATGGATCTGTGGCTATCACGCGCAATAATCACGTCGGCAGCGTACAAACAGCTCTTTGAGGACGGCCTCTTAAAAGTTTTGGATACTAAGTTGTATTTCAATGCCATCGAACACTATATGGATGATACTAAACGTCCGGAAAACTTAGTCCATATGGATATGCCGGGGTGGAGCACCACCTATGGCCTGGTGTCGCGGGCCAACCTGAAGCGGGGAGCATACAGCGCTGAAATCCAACTGAATCTTTACAACAACCTGTCCATTGCCGAGATGACGATGTATCCTCAGGACCGAAGCAAAAAAACGATGTTTGCTTATAGCTGGCCTTGGGTCACGACCCGTTTTGCCGGACTTTCCGTGAACAACACATGGAACATTTCCGACATCAGCCGTCTAAATATTGGCGGTTCCCTAGGCTGGAATTACAATCATTCAAAATACGTGGAGTTCAATTGGATTTTTCACCCTGGGACGCCACAGGAAAAGAATAGAGCGTTGCCAAGTCTCCATGCGAGTTATCAGCTGAACTTCCGACAGCTTGATTTGTCTGTCGGAACGGGCTATGGACATCGGGCTCCGTCGGTGTCAGAAGGGTATGGATATTACATCTATAACAGCTTCGACCGCTATGACTATATAGGAAATCCAGATCTGGAAAACGAGATTTCCTATGAAGTTAACGCCAGTGCAGGATTTAAAGGCGAGCGGATAGCTGTAGAGGCTAAGGCCAACTATTTTCACATCGAAAACTATATCGTAGGGCGCATCCTTAGCTTGGGGAGCCCAATGAACTATCAGTCTGTCGGTGTAAAAGGCTACACGTCGCTACAGTATGCGAGGCTTTTTAACATGGCATTAAATGCCAGCTATGATATTTTGCAGCACCTGCATTGGAAAGGCACCATCACCTACGCCAGAGCTACGGACAACAAAAACGGAAATTTACCTTTCATCCGGCCGTTAAGCTATCAGAGCTCGCTTCATTTTATGCACCGCAACATCGGAATCCGGACAGCGGTAAACGGCGACTTTGCGCAGAACAACTACAGTCCTGAATATGGTGAAGATCACACTCCGGCTTATATAGTATGGAATATTGCTGCAGACTACACGTTCAAGATCGGACATTACCGGGCGGCGTTACAGGTTGGCGCCGAAAATCTGTTCAACGAATATTACAGCACCTATGCCGATTGGGGAAACATACCCCGTATGGGGCGCAATGTTTTCAGTTCGCTGAAGTTTAATTTTTAGAAAATGAAGCCGGCTCTTTGTATGTTGATGATTGTTTTGTCCTTGTCCGCCGGCTTTCAGCAGGCTGCCCTTGTCCTGCACTTCCGACAGCATCAAGCCGCTATAGAGCAGCAGTTTTGCATCAACAAAAACAACCCGGCACTTGGCTGTCACGGAACCTGCCACCTGAAGAAGCAATTGGAGAAAACGGGAAATACCGATCCGGGCTCCGCACCAATCTATCAGCGGCTGGACATGCTGGCAATTTCCGTCGTAGCGTTTGCCCCCCAAAACAAGGTAACAGAGATCCCCGACAGGCGCCCGCTATATAGAGATAGCTACTATACGGAACCCCTTCGGGAGGTTTCTGTACCTCCGCCGATAGCGTGGCCGGCACTTACACCCACTACGGCGTTTACCGTATAGCCGACCAATTCCACTCCTGCGAGAAAGAGTTTCAGCACAGCAAAAATAACAACAGATTAAATCAAATATAAGAGACATATGAAAACACGATTAATATACTTCTTACCGTCCATCGTTTCACTGATACTGGCATCTTGCGGCAAGGACAACGATCCTGTCGCCAATAACATCACATTACACTTCAACAACACGTTTAAAAATACGACTATTGTTCTTGGAGGCGCCGCCTCTGCGACAGCCACCGTAAACACGTCGGCCAAAGGACAGATTCATCACTTTTCAGAGCTGAAATATGTCATAAGCAACATCCGTCTGGTGAAGGTTGAAGGCGGCGAGATTCCTTATAACATTAACGACCTGGACAAAGGCGCCACGGTCGTAAACCAGTCGAAACCGCAGACGCTGGATTATGTGCTCAGTAATATCCCTGCTGGAGAATACAAGCAGATAAAATTTGGTTTGGGAGTCAGAGCCGATCTGAACACGTTGGATCAGGTACGATTTCCTATATTTTATACAGAAGCGGGGGCTAACGATACGAAGATGATGTGGGAATGGGGGGCCGGATACCGCTTTACGAAGATCGAAGGCTTCTATGATGTCGACCATAAACAGATGTCGATCCACACGGGAAGCACGGTGGTAGGGACGAACGGCGACCCCGACAGCTATACACAGGGGGTCGACGCTTACAGAGATATTACCCTGTCGTTTCCGAGCCATGCCGTCGTCGGAAAAAACAGTCCACGCATTACGATCAATGCCGATTTCGACAAACTGCTCAGCGGGAAGTCGCACACGCTCTCGCTGAAATCGGGAAACGATCCGAATCAGCATGAAGATCCTAATGCAACGTATAACGACGCTACGCCGAATACACATACGGCTGTCCAGATGTTGCGATTCGTAGACAACCTCGGCGGCAACGGGTCGAGCGATATCAGCGGGATGTTCTCCGTCACCGATGTCAAAAACTAACATAGTGGAACCACGTATCGTACCGATACGGGTGCCATAGCAGTATCATGGTTAAGGGCGCACGAAGAGGAATCTAACGACCCACGGGACCACCCTCGTCGCGGATTTCTCTTCGAAGCAGCCCCCTATCACATCGTAAAATCGACTTGTATGAAAAGGCTACTCTTTATTGTTTTTATTTTATTATTCCTCTCCTGCACCGGGGAGGATACGCTTGCGCCGGTACCTCACGACAACCCCGAGATTGCCTTACGGATACCGGATGGCTTTCCGCCGCTGAACAGTTTCGTGGACAGGAACCGACCCACGAAGTATGGAGTGGAACTAGGAGAAAAGCTATTCCATGAGAAAAAATTCAGCGGCAATAATACCATTTCCTGCGCGAGTTGCCACCGGCAATCCAATGCATTTGCCGACAATGAGGTTCGGGCCAAAGGAATCTACGGGAGGGTCGGGCTGCGGAATACGCCTCCCATCCAAAATATGGCTTTCATGAAATTCTACAACTGGGACGGGAATATCCTACAGTTAGAAAAGCAGCCCCTTGTTCCCATCATCACGCACGAAGAAATAAATTCTTCCATTCTGGAGGTCATTGGAAAGATAAAAACAGAACAGGAATACCTCGTGTTGTTCAGAAAGGCATTTGGCGATGAGGAGATCACCCCCGATAGAATATATCGAAGTCTGGCCCAATATCAGTATACACTGATCTCTGCCAACAGCAAATACGACAAGGTAAAACGAAACGAGGGTACAGGATTTTCGGAAAGTGAAGCGCGGGGCTATCGCGCCTTCAAAGCAAAATGTGCAGGCTGCCATAACACAGCGCTGTTCACCGACCAAAGCTTTAGAAACGTCGGCTTTCCAGCCAATCCCAGCTCCGAGGAGGCCGGCCGGGCACGGGTGACGGGTCTACGGGAAGACCTTATGCGTTTCCGCGTTCCTTCACTGCGGAATGCCGAACATACCGCCCCCTACGGAAGCTTCGGGCAATTCCCGACGCTAAAAGCCGTGTTAGATTATTTTGATGAGGGCGTTGTCTATGCCGACAATCTGGATCCTATTTTGAAGGAAAACGGGAACAGAATACCGATGAGTGAACAGGAAAAATTGGATATCATCGATTTTATCAGAACGTTAAGTGACGAAGCCTTCGTGGGTAGGTGATGCGGCGTCTGGAGCAGTGCCTCGATTTTCTCTCCGCCCATGAACTAACTAGCGTCAGCAAAGAAAAATGGCGGGCCTGCCTTATACACGCCCGCCGAATAAATATGTTCATTCACCGACAGAAATATGTCCCTCACCTACATCCTATTTCAGCTCCCTGTTGCCGCTCCTACCTTTACCACTACAAATTGAGAGAGCATGTATAAATTTATTATCTCCTTCTTTACAACGCTCGCTTTTTCTATCGGCGACGCATTTGTTGACATGAATTTTCCTGCATTCCGGGAAACAGATAAAGACGTTCTTTCCTTACAGGCATCCGCCCCTTTCGTCGGGTCCCGCGAAGGCACCGCCAGCCGGCTCCGCGACAGCGTGGCCGCCCCTACCGGGAAATATGTCCAACCCTGAGCAGCCCCCCATCACGCATCTGAAAAACCGTCCCTCTTATTCCCCTTCAAATGCGGAGACGATGCGTTCGTAATGTGTCGTGTCCTTCGCCCGCAGTTCGAAAAGACGCTTATATAAATCGAGCACCGCAAAAACCTCAGCCTCGGAGCCTGCAGCGTTGTCCAGGAATAATTTAAACGTATACGTGCCGTTATTTCCGAGATCAACTTCCTTCCTGTTGGAAGAGAAAACAAGGGGCAGTATGGTATCGTCTGTCATACTTCTCTGCGCAGGGATTTTATAAAGCGCCCCCAGGGCGTGGACAAAATTATCCGATTCCGCACCCAGCGATCTGAATTTTATAGCTCCGGGTGTAAAGCCACCTTCGTTATCCGGATTGCCGTCGGCCAATAAGCCCGCGGGAATACTTTTAATGACTTCAATCTCCAAACCTATCGTATCCTGATCGTGTAACGACTTCCCGGTATATACCACCGACGAATCTGTCTCGTGCGATTCCACTAACGTTAGATACACAGACGGGTTATCCACATCGGGGTTCACCACATACTGTCCGATTTGCCGTTGGCCGCCCTGCGCACCTTTGCCTTTGTCCGATGCATTTCCACATCCATAGAGCGTGCAGCATCCTAAAAAAGCAAATAAAACAGTGGGGTAAAGTATCCTTTTCATAATTAATAGTTTTTATTGAAGAATAACAAACGATAGCAAACAATTGTTTTAAAGCGCCAAAGCACTGTACAAAATTTCTACCGGATGGAAGGATCGTCTTTTTGCTCCATCCTTAATCTGATGTCGGCATGACGTGCCTGCGGCAGCAATCAATGTCTCCTCCTCCGTGTTTCGGACCGCAGGTAACAATACCAGTTCGGCGACCTTCATGGACACATCATAGTGTTCCTTTTCATAACCGAACGAGCCGGCCATACCGCAACAGCCCGACGGGATCACCTCGACCTCATAGTTTTGCGGAAAGGACAGCACCCGTTCAGTATAACCAACAAGGTGAAACGCCTTCTGATAACAATGCCCGTGGAGCTTGATCTTTTTCGCGTTGGCGGTAAACTGTTCCTGATGGATCCTTCCGGCTTCTATTTCACGTACCAAAAATTCGTCGATCATCAACGCGTTTGCAGCAAGCTGTGTCGCTGCGGCTCTATTAGATGGATCGACCAGATCAATATATTCATCGCGGAAAGTGATAATCGCCGAGGGCTCAATGCCCAGTAGGGGCGTCTCTTCTGTCACCACATTCTTAAGCAGGTTAACGTTTTTGTTAGCGATTTCCCGTGCTTCCTTCACGAAACCTTTTGATAGGTAGGTCCTACCACTTTCCACATGCTTCGGCACCACGACTTCATAGCCCAATGCCGTAAGCAGTTTATAGGCAGTTACTCCGATCGGCGTATCATTGTATTCGGTAAACTCGTCGCTAAACAGGTATACTCTGCGCCCGCCGGCATTGCGTTTCTGCCTGCTTACCCATCGCGACAACGTGGTGAAGCTCACTGTTGGCAACGATCTTTTTGGCGCAAAGCCGACCACAGCTTTGACCATGTCTGCCAACAACGGCGTCTTCACAACCATATTGTACAGCGGCGCGACATACGAACCCAGCTGCTGGCTTTTCGTGAAGTTGGCGATGACAGAGGAGCGGAAAGAGGCGCCATGTATATCATAGTACTGCTGTAAGAATTCCGCCTTCATTTTTGCCACATCCACGCTCGAGGGGCATTCGCTTTTGCAGGCTTTACAGCTTAGACATAAATCCATCACCTCCTTTATTTCTTCATGGTCGAACTTGTTTTTCCGTGTTGAATTTGTTAAAAACTGTCTCAACATGTTCGCGCGCGCGCGGGTCGTATCTTTTTCGTCGCGGGTCGCCATGAACGACGGACACATCGTCCCTCCCGTAATCTCGGTTTTACGACAATCACCTGATCCCGAGCACTTTTCTGCCAACCGCAGAATACTTTCCTCCTTAGTAAAGTCAAAATATGTCTTCACAGCATTGCCATCGGCCACCTGATCGTAACGGAGCGACGTATCCATTGGAGGCGTGTCGACAATCTTATTAGCATTAAAAACCCCTTTGGGATCGAAGATACTTTTGGTCTGCTTTAACAGGTCGTACACACGTTCCCCAAGCACCTTGCCGATGAATTCTCCACGCAGCCTTCCGTCGCCGTGTTCTCCGCTAAGGGAACCGTTGTATTTTAAGATCAGGTCCGTCGTCCGCTCAAGTATTGTCCTGAACTTCCGTCGGCCTTCTCTATCTTTTAAGTTGATAAACGGTTCTATATGTAGTTCGCCGGCACCGGCGTGTGCATAATACGACGCATGCACCTGTTCTTCCGCCAGTAGCTGCTGTACCTCGCGGACGTATGCCGGCAGATCCTCAGGCGATACGGCACAGTCTTCTATTAAATTCACCGGCTGCTCGTCCCCCGGCAAATTACGGATCAGTCCTAGCCCTGCCTTACGGACATCCCACACGAGGTTCGTCCGCCCGGCCCCCACAACAAAAGGATAAGCATACCCCAGTCCTCTCGAAAGGAGATCGCTTTTCAGCGCTTCCGCTTTTTGAAATAGTTCCGCCTCGCTGTCTGCCCGAAACTCAATAATAAGTAAAGTGGCCGGGTCGCCCTCAATAAAAAAACGGTTGTATTGGTAAGTGGGGTGCCCCTTGGTAAAGTCGAGTATATACTTATCTACCAATTCCGATGCTTCGGGACGGTGCGAGAGAGCAATTACGTTTCCCTCCATGCATTCTACCATATCGGCAAAATGCACACACAGCACCCCGACCTCTTTTGGAGGAAGTGCCATCAGTTTTAGCTTGGCTTCTGTTACCAGACCCAGGGTACCTTCCGACCCTGCCAACAGGTGACAGAGATTAAACGGCGACGCCTTGTCCACAAGAAAGTCCAAAGCGTATCCTGTGTTTCTCCGCGTGAGGGTCTTCTTTGGGTAACCCGATTCGATGGCAGCAATATGATCTTTATCCGTCAGCAATGCATTAAGCTTCCGGTAAATTTCGCCCTCCCGGGATGCCAGTGTTAGTTTGGCAAACAGCCGCTGTTCGTCGAGTGGCTCGAAGATAGCCTCGGAAGCATCATCAAGTAACACGGTGGCTTCGAGCAGGTTTTGACGGGTATCTCCCCAGACAATGGAATGTAGACCTGAGGAATTGTTTCCGATCATTCCACCAATCATGGCGCGGCTCGCTGTTGATGTTTCCGGACCGAACATCAAACCAAAAGGCTTCAGATAGCTGTTCAGATCGTCGCGTATGACGCCCGGCTCAACACGAACCCATTTCTGTTCTACGTTCAACTCTATTATACGGTTAAAATACCGCGATACGTCAACAATAATACCGGAGCCGACCACCTGTCCTGCAAGCGACGTCCCCGCCGTCCTCGGTATCAGCGTCACCCCTTCCGTCCCGGCAAAGTTGATGAGATGTAGCAAATCTGCTTTTCCTTTCGGTATGGCTACCGCCAATGGTATTTCCTGGTACACGGAAGCGTCCGTTGCATACGCTATCCGCATCGTCTGATGCTTCGGGTTGTCCGGCAGAAAAAACAGGTCTCCAGAGAGCAGAGATGAAAGTTGACTTAATTTCGCTCTTATTTGCACTTTTTTGGTATTTTTATGATAACAAAACTAATTAATTCGCGTATGATTCGCTAGTGTTTTATTCTTTTTACCCAAGTTTGTTTCCAAAAACGCAAAAACACGCACCCTTTAACAAGATAGTCGATAAAGCGACTAAACGTCTATAGTAAAGAGAGAGCAACATACTTTAGAATAAAATTCTATTTTTAGTAGTTAGTTTTGAATATAATTCAGAATATACCTATATTTGCAGCACTATGGCAAAATTTGAATACAACCTTGATCATATCGACTATCAAATATTGCGCATTATGCAGGAAAATGCGCGCACGAACAACGCGGACATCGCCAGGGAACTAGGCATGGCGCCATCCGCCATATTGGAGCGTGTCAAGAAATTGGAGCAGAAAGAGGTCATCCTGCAATACAACGCTAAAATAAATCCGAACGCTTTGGATCAGAAACTGTTGTCTTTCATCTTCATCAAAGCGCAAGATATTATCGGCGTGCAGAAGGTAGGTTTCATGCTGGCGGAAATACCCGAAGTCCAAGAGGTTCACGACATCGCTGGAGACGACGGTTATTTAATCAAAGTACGGACAAATGACGCGGCCGGACTTGTCGACCTCATGCGTAACACATTAGGAAAAATTGAAGGCATTATATCCACACGAACGACAATCGTATTAGAGACGGTTAAAGAAGAACAGAAGCTCGTTATACCAACAAAAAAAACATCTTAACGCATACATAAATATATAGATCCATTTGTACGCCA
>Ga0079224_100000416_pt1 | contig 41123 bp, 37 predicted proteins | sample Stecom2015_FD_80414 | JGI IMG/M metagenome (GOLD analysis project Ga0079224, IMG submission 80414) | Agricultural soil microbial communities from Utah to study Nitrogen management - Steer compost 2015 | ecosystem: Environmental > Terrestrial > Soil > Agricultural land | place: USA: Utah... | reverse complement strand
TGGACACACTGGCAATTGATGTATTTTCGCCACCCCGCGCGGATTACCGGACTGAAGCGCGATAATTGCAAGAACGTGATAAAATTGTAGCCAGGGCATCCATCCCGTTTCCGACGTTGATGTTTACAACTTGAGTGCAGGTGATGTTGTAATGGACGAGATTTACCAGCCAAGACGAAAACGGGCCAACAGCGCGCGCGAACGGCAGCGCAAACGTCAGGAACGCATGGCTATGGTCGTGCGCCGCAGCCCGGCAGAGACCGGGGTCGGGCGCGCCTTTCTTAACGCATCGCGCCCATCGAATGCGTGGCTGAACAGGACGCGGGCCAGAGGCCGGCTGCTGTTGCAGGACGCCTGGTGGTATCTGCGCAACACACCCGTCCTGATGGCCGCCGCCGCCGCTGTCGTCGGCCTGTACCTGCTCCTGTTTGCCGGGTCACATATCGTGCAGGGCCGCATCTTCCCGAACGTCTGGGCACTGGGCGTCCACATTGGTGATATGACCGCTGACGAAGCGGAAGTCGCCCTGCTCAAAGCATTCAACAACGACGTCAGAATCCGCCTCACAGATGACGATCGCTCCTGGACAGCCACCACAGCCGAACTCGGCCTCAAACTCGATCCCAAGCCAATGATCGAAGAAGCTCGCAGCGTTGGAATGGCGGGTATTACGCTTGGCTGGACGGTGCAACCGGTCGTTGAATTCGATTACCTCATCGCCCAGAACTTTCTGCTCGATCTGTCGCAGACGGTTGAAATTGCGCCCAAAAACGCCGGCTACGAACTGCGCGGCGACAGGGTTGTCGGCGTTCCCGGCAGCGAAGGGCGCATACTCGATGTGGGCCTGACGCTCGAACAACTCGCGCAGAACCCCAGCGGCATTGTTGCCCGCGAACGTCTTGATCTGATTATGCAGCCGCTTCGCCCGGACACCGTTGATCCACAGCCGTACCTCGACGAAGTGCAGCGGCTGGTGCAGCAGCCGGTTCAGATGGCGGGTTACGATCCTTACACCGATGAAACCATCGCCTGGACCACGACGCCGGAAGCGTTTGTTTCGTGGCTGGAAGCTGGCAAGAACGGCCTCGAACTGCGCCAGGAAGCCCTCATGCCGTTCATCGATGCGCAAACCGCCTCGCTCAACCCCAACGGTGAGAATCTGCGCTATCTGGAGCCGGTGGAGACGATGGAAAAATTGCAGGCAGCCATCGCCTCACTCGATACCACCATCGACCTGCGCATTCGCTATCGCCCGGTGGTGCACGAAGTCAAATATGGAGAAAGCGCCTACAGTGTTTCGCGGGCGACCGGCATTCCGTTTTACCTGATCGAACAATCCAATCCGGGCCGTAACCTGAACGTGCTGTCGCCGGGGGACAAGATCAACCTGCCGTCGCGCGATGTCGCTGTACCGCTTGATCCGGTCAAACATAAGCGTATTGTGGTCGATATTCCATCGCAGTCGCTGGTCGCCTACGAAAATGGTCGGGAAGTTTTCCGCTGGCAGGTTTCCACCGGTATTTCCAGAGCGCCGACAGCCCCCGGTGTCTATCAGATACTCACGCATAGCGAAACTGCATTTGGCAGCAGCTATGAATTGTGCGGCAGTCAGGGCTGCGGCCAGTGGAAAATGTACTGGTTCATGGGCATTTACGAGGTCCAGCCCGGTCTTATCAATGGCTTTCATGGCGCAGTGGAACTGCCCAACGGCCAGTACCTGGGCGGCGGTAATGTCGGCCAGCCCTTTACCTATGGCTGCGTCATGTCGCTGAATGAAAATGCCAAGCTGCTCTACGATTGGGCTGAAGTCGGAACCATTGTTGAAATTATTTCCAGTGAGTTTCCGCCCCAGAGTGCGCTGGCAAGACAGGCATTTGCATTTGCAGCTTAAACGTGTAAAGGCCCGCCAACCAGAGCGGGCCTCTTTGTGCAGTTTATATGAATTTGACTACAGCCATCCCACAGACATAAATTGTCAACGAGTAAGAAAAACAATGATCGTTAAGGATCGTTTAATTGTCCCGCGCTTGTATTAACCGCAAAACGCCCCTGAAGCGTCGAAAAAGATGACAACTGCTGATTTGTTCTTAATGTCATTATCGCTAATGATGCATTTCACGAATCCCGTTCAGCGCGAATCTGCTTCCAGAGTTTGACACATTGGCCAAATGCTATATACTGTTAGTCAGATAGTTGTGTGGGGTAGGTAAACAAAATTTATTGAAGAAACTTTATTAAACACTCCACACCAAGGGTCCAGACGCCTCGTGAAAACGGGGCGTTAAATTTTTCCCTGCGGTCGTTGTTTCTGTCGGTAGCGTCTCCCTCACTCCAGATGCATAATTAACACATCATTGCCAGTCTGGAGTAAATACCATGCCCAAACAAAGAATCGTATATGGAACCTGGCCCAGCCCATTATCGCCGCGCCAGATGGCGAGTGGTCTGCGGCTGAACGATGTGCAGTGGGATACTGCCAGCGATACCCTTGTCTGGCTGGAAGGCCGGGCCGGGCAGGGTGTGCTGGTGATGCAGGCGGGCGATGATGCCCCGCGCGATCTCACCAGCGATTTGTCGGTACGGGCGCAGGTGGGTTATGGGGGCGGCGATTTCAGCGTGGCGCATGGGAATGTGTATTTCGCCGGGCCAGAGGGCCGCATCTACCGGCAGGCGCTCGCTGGCGGCGGCGCGCGGCCTATCACACCGGCGTTCGGCCATGCGGCATCGCCCCGGGTATCTGCGAATGGCCGCTGGCTGGTCTATGTCCACAGCTACGAAAACCGCGACGGTCTGGCGATTGTCGATACCGACGGCAAGATGTGGCCGGCGAAACTGGCTTACGGTGATGATTTCTACATGCAGCCCGTGTGGCATCCCAGCGGCGACCTTATGGCTTATATCGCCTGGAATCGTCCCTGGATGCCCTGGGATGGGACGGAGCTGCGCCTCATTACCTTTGATTATGACGAGAAGGGTGTGCCTGCGATAGCGCGCACCGAAACACTGATCGGCGACAACAACACCGCCATCTTCCAGCCGGAATTTTCGCCCGATGGACGTTATCTGGCCTACATCAGCGATGTCACCGGCTGGGGGCAGATTTATGTGTACGACCTTCAGGAGAAAAAACATCGCCAGATCACGAATGCCGAAGCGGAACACGGTACACCGGCCTGGGTTCAGGGTCTGCGGATGTACGGCTGGTCGCGTGACAGCAAGAGTATCCTGTTCCTGCGCAATGAACGCGGTTTCTTCAGCTTGTGGCGCTGCCATCTGGCCGGGGGGAATGCGGTCCGTGTGACAGAACTGAGCGAATACACCAGCCTGTCCCAGATTGCAGTATCGCATCAGAGCGACGATGTGGCCCTCATCGCCAGTTCATCGGTCATCCCACCGCGTATCGTTACCGTCACGCCCGAAACAATGCCCCTGCCCGAAACCCTTGTGGCTGACCCGGATGCACCCGGCGCGATGGTGATCGTGGACGATACATCCACCGGGGTGCGCATCAGACGCCGTTCCAGCACCGAAACGCTGCTGCCGGAGCAGCTAGCGAAAGCGGAGGCCATCACCTGGACGGGTCATGATGGCGCAACCGTATACGGCCTGTATTATGCCCCCACTAGCGACCAGTACGAAGGCGTTGGCCTGCCGCCGCTGATCGTGATGGTACACGGCGGGCCAACTTCGCAGACGACTGCCAGTTACGACGCTGGCAACCAGTTTTTCACCAGCCGGGGCTTTGCCGTACTGGAAGTCAACTACCGGGGCAGCACCGGCTATGGCAGGGACTATATGCTCAAGCTGCGCGGGAACTGGGGTATCTACGATATGGAAGATGCGGCCAGCGGCGCGAATCATCTGGTCGAAAAGGGTCTCGTGGATCGCAGCAAGCTGGTTACCATGGGCGGTAGCGCCGGCGGCTTTACCGTCTACCAGTCCCTGATTCACAAACCGGGATTCTACAAAGCAGGTATCTGCCTGTATGGCGTGACCAACCAGTTTACGCTGCTGCTGGATATGCACAAGTTCGAGGCGCACTATTCGGATACGCTGCTGGGGCCGCTGCCGGATACCGCCGATGTCTACCGCGCCCGTTCGCCGCTGTTCCACGCTGACAAAATTGTGGACCCCGTCATTATTTTTCAGGGCGACAGCGACAAGGTGGTATCTCAGAGCCAGTCGGACGACATGGTGGCTTCACTGCGGGCGCGGGGTGTGCCACACGCCTATCATGTCTATGCCGGCGAGGGACATGGTTTTCGCAAGCCGGAAACGATTGAGGCGTTCTATACCAGCGTGCTGAAGTTCCTGCAGCAGTATGTGTTGTATGTGTAAGGGGCGATTTTATCTCCTATCATCCCATTTGTTAGGCGGGAGTCAGGTTGGTAATACGATAATTTGCAAAATTTGAAAGATTGATGGAGTTTGATAAACTCTTAGCAGCAGCTCGTTACAGGCAGGGAGAACACGCCGATGTTGAGCACCGAATCCAATGTGACCGCGCTGATTATCGCCCTCCGTACAGAAGACCGGCGCGCCCACACTCTGGTTGTCGATGATCTGGTGCGTATCGGCCAGCCTGCCGTCGAGCCGCTGATGGCCGTTCTGGATGACCCGAATCCCAATGTGCGCAGTGGGGCCGCCCGCGTGCTGGGCAAGATCGGTGACCTGCGCGCACTGGGATCATTAATCTTCCGCCTGCGCTACGACAGCGATGTGGAAGTTCGCAAGAGCGCCGTCTGGGCGCTGCATATGGGCGGCGCGCGTTCGGTTGGCCCACTGATCGAAGCCCTGTGCGACCCTGACGAGTGGGTGCGCTTCGGCGCGGTCATTGTGCTGGCAAAGATCGGCGAACCGGCGGTTGAACCGCTTATCAGCGCGCTGCAGGATAATCTTCCGATTGTGCGCGCCAACGCCGCCGAAACGTTGGGGCGCATTGCCGATTACCGCGCTGCTGATGCTCTGGTGAAAGCACTACTCGACCCTGACGACGACGTATGGCAGCAGGCCGCTGTGTCACTTGGCCGGCTGCGGGATGCCCGCGCTGTGCGCCATCTGATCCGCATCGTCGAGAGTCCGGATTCAGGTCTGCGCACCAAAGCGGTCAAGGCACTCGGCCATATTCGTGATGTCCGGGCCGTCGATCCACTGATCGAAGTTGTGTACCACGAACATGACCGCTGGATGCGCCTGTTTGCGATTGAGGCGCTGGGGCGCATCGGCGATATTCGCGCCATTGAGGCACTGGTCGATTGCGCTTATGACGACATCCGCGACGTGCGCACCAAAGCCATCGTCACGCTTGGCGAATTTGAGACTGCGCTGGCGACGGACGCACTCTATTCGATCTTTGAAGACATGGACCTGGATGCCGAAGATCAGCAGACCGCCCTGTTTGAACTGGGCAAACGGGGCGATCCGCGTGCGGTTGATGGCCTGATCGACCTGCTGCAATTCGACCCGAAGGTGGACAACCGCATCTACGCGGCGCTCGTGCTGGGCGAGATCGGCGGTTCTGACGCTGTTGATTCGCTGATCGACGCCCTGTGCGATGATGTGCCTGACGTAGCGGATCACGCGCTTAAATCGCTGGTCAAGCTGGGACGTTCGGCCACCGAACCGCTGCTGCACAACCTGCACGAATCGACCAACGCGGAACGGCGCATGTGGGTGGTGCGCGCGCTGGGCGAAATCGGCAGCGAACAGGCGATTGCCGCCCTGATGGAAGTGGCGCTCAACGGCACAGAAACCTGGTGGGTGCGCGAAGAAGCCCGCGCGATCCTATCGCGTCTGGGCTACAATCCCCACACATCCGCCGGGGCCGACAGCTATTGACTTCACACCTTCTCAATCACTTCGAGGCCGCCCATGTAGGGAACCAGCACCTCTGGTATCCTGATGCTGCCGTCTGCCTGCTGGTAATTCTCCATGATGGCGATCAGCACGCGCGGGGTCGCCAGTCCGCTGCCGTTGAGCGTGTCGACGAACAGCGGGCGCTATTCGCCATCACGCCGGAAACGCACATTGGCGCGCCGGGCCTGAAAATCCTCAGTGTTGCTGCACGAGCTGACTTCGAGCCATTCTTCGCAGCCCGGTGACCACATCTCGATGTCGTATTTTTTGCTGGCGCTGAAACCCAGATCGCCGGTCACGATTTCCAGCCGGCGGAAGGGAATCTTCAGTGCGCGGCAGATGTCGCTGGCGGCTTCGGTCAGGTTTTCCAGTTCGTCGTAGCTGGTTTCCGGTGTGGTGAACTTGTACATCTCCACCTTCTCGAACTGGTGGACGCGCTTGATGCCGCGCACGTCGCGCCCGGCGCTCATCTTCTCGCGGCGGAAACAGGGTGTATGCGCGACGTAATTCAGCGGAAGCTGGGCCTCGTCCAGAATCTCGTCGCGGTGGATATTGGTAATGGCGACCTCCGCCGTCGGCAGCATGTACAGGTTGGCGTCCGGGTCATAGTAAACGTTATCGCGGAATTTGGGGAACTGCGCCGAACCGATCATCATTTCTTCCTGCACCATGTACGGCACATACAGCTCGATAAAGCCCTTCGCCCGCGCCATATCGAGGAAGAAATTGATCAGCGCCCGCTGCAAACGCGCTCCCATCCCCTTGAGGATGTAACTGCGCGTCCCGGCCAGCTTGACCCCGCGCTCAAAGTCGATGATGTCCAGCGCCGGGCCAAGTTCCCAGTGAGGTTTCGGCTGGAAATCAAACTCGAAGAACTCTCCCTCCGGCTTCCAGGGAGTGTTATATTCTTCGCTGTCGAACACCGGGACGCTGCTGTGCGGCAGATTGGGCAGCCACAGCATATGCTCGTTGAGCTGCGCCTCGACCTGCGCGATCTGGTCGTTGAAGCTGTTCACCTTGTCCCCCAGCCCGCGCAGCACCTCTGTGAGCTTGTCCAGCGCCGCTGCTGTATCTACGCCGGCGGGCAGCGCATCCAGCTCGCCCTGCCCATCCATAATCGCGGCGGCTTTTTGATAGTCCCCGGCCTCCAGCGCGGCGGTAACAAAATAAGCGCGGCGCGCCCGTTCGCTATCGTCCAGCGTTTTATCGCCCCGCAGGCGGCCCATACCTTTGTTGAGCCGGTTGCGCTGGGCCTGTATCGCCTCCGATTGGGTGAGCAGGCTGCGGCGCTGTTGATCCAGTTTCAGAATAACGTCGATCCGTTCCAGCGCGCCGGGGTCGTTGAGCTTGGCGATCTGTTCCTTGATCCATTCCGGTTTCTCTCGTATCAGGTTGATGTCCAGCATAGGTTATTCTCCAGCTTGCAAATGGCCGTCGTTGGTGTGCGGCTGAGTATCGTCGTCGCTGGCCGGCGGTTCGTCTAGCGGCAGCGGGCGGGTGAAATCGTCGTACAGCCGCACTGCCGCCAGCGCCAGCCCCAGAATAATCACCACCACCACCAACAGGTCGAAAAATTCAGGTGTCAGAAAGTCCATGTGTTTTTGCCACATTCAATAAAAAAACGCCCGTCCCGTTCAACCAGGATCAGGCGTTTTGCCAATCGACAGGTGAATCAGGCGCGTGGTAGTTCGTTATTGCTGACCAGAAGAGGAAGCGGAATCCCGCCAGGCAGGCAGTTTGAAGCTAAAGGTGCTGCCCACTTCTTCCTCAGTTTTGAACCACATCGCGCCGTTCATTGCTTCGATCTCCTGCTTGCACAGATACAGGCTGATTCCATGACCAAATTCGGCAATGATCTGCGGCTGGCGCGCGCGCTGGAACGGCTGAAACACCTTGTCAATCTCTTTGGCGCGCACCCCATAGCCTTCGTCAATCACGTCGATCTGGACGTTGCTCCCCTGCGCGGAAGCCACAATCCTGACCGGCGTAGCCTTCATGCTGTACATGATAGCATTGCGCACAAGGTCACGCAAGATAATCGACAGGTGTTCCGGCGAAGCATCGACGGCCAGACCGGCAGGGATCGCATAACTCAGCCGGCTGCGAAAATCTTCCTGATCGGATTCCGGGTCGAGCAGCGTCATTTCATCGAGCGCCTCCAGAAAATCCTCGACAAAATCGGCCAGGTCGATCTTTCGACGCCGCTGCTGAATGCTGTGCAGCAGACTGCCAGTGCGCAGAGCCTGCAGGCGGCCCAGCGCCTCCATCAGCGTGCCGGTGCGGTACATATGAGTCGCAATCAGCCGGTTAAACCCGCCAATCCGTTTGGCTAGGGCTTCGACCGGCGCATCCGGCTCCATCTGACTGATGCTCAGATTGATGAGCTTGATGTGCCCCTGGGTCACCTCGACAGCCTCATCAACCTGATCGCGGAAGCGGCCAATCAGATCGTTGACCACCGTCCAATCCGGCGAGTCCAGGGTAATCATGGTGTGAATGGCGCTGGTTTTGCTGCGCACCGTAGCCACCCAGCAGGGGATAAATTCACCGGCCCGGTAAAAACGAAAGCGTTCTGACTGGCCGGATTTGAGTGCGCGCTGGCGTACGGCGTCGATACCGCCGCCGGGTTCCTGCTGGCCGCTGTTGAACAGCACCGCTGCTGCTGTCCAACCTTCCGAACGGATCAGCCTGAGGTCGGTCCCGAGGATAGTTTCCGCCGTCCGGTTGTTGATAATCAAACGACCATTTTCGTCGAAGATGAGCACGCCATGCCCCAGGCCGTCCAGCACCGCCTGGCTGTCGAAGATTGCCTCAAAGTCCACGTTCTGCCCTGCCTCGTCGCAAATAGCCGCACGTGTTTCTATTCTATATCACTTTTGGTTTTGTGCTATTGGCGCGGCTCGACTCGGAAGATGATGCCGCCACATAGCTGATCGAGTCGCCAATGGTGATAACTCCGCCAAACGGGGTAAAAACATAGGCGAAGGCAGGGGCCGCCAGCGCGATCATCAGCAGCATAATCGTCAGGGAAACCGGCGCGTGAGATTTGCTCATAGCAGCCACCTGATGAGAGGTAATTGCGCAGCCCTGAACGATTAACGATTGTTCAGGGCCTCAAACACAGTGCCAGGGATGTGCTTATTCGATGGCTTTGATGACAAAAACGATCTCGCCGTCGGGGGCTTTGACGGTGACTTTATCGCGCACCTTTGCGCCGATCAGTGCCTTGCCCAGCGGGCTTTCAATCGAAATCTTGCCCTCGCTGGGACGGGCTTCAGCAGACCCTACCAGATGATAGACTTCCTTGTCCTGAGTTCCCTGCTCGACTACCGTCACCCTGGAACCGAGCGTCACCTCATCGCTGCTGCCAGAAGCCTCGATCACTTCCGCCGTGTTGAGAATCATTTCCAGTCGCTGAATTTCACCTTCTATAAACGCCTGTTCGTTCTTGGCATCTTCGTATTCGGCATTCTCGGTCAGGTCGCCACCTTCTTCCAGAGCCAGGCGCAAGCGTTCGGCAACTTCCGCACGCCGCACTTCGACCAGGTGACGCAGACGCTTCTCCAGTGTCTGGTAGCCTTCGGGCGTTAGATATTGAGGTTGATCGACCATATTACCTTGCTCCTTAAACGAAAAATGCGCTATTCAGCAATAGCACATGGTACAAAAAGCACAGCGGGTGCTGTGCCGATTGTGCAGATTTAGAACTTTCACCTTAATTGTACTGTAATTTAGCACAAAATTGTCATAGTGTAAAGTGAAGAATGCCTGAGTATTTAAAGTCGATTGTCATGCGGGGGCCAGCAGCGTAAAGCTGAAGGTGCTGCCGACATCCGGTTCACCGGAGAAGATCAGTTCGCCGTTCTGCGCCGCCAGCATTCGCCGCGCCAGAAAGAGTGAGAGACCTGTCCCGGCGTGCTGCCGCACCAGTGGATGATATTCGCCCCGCCAGAAGGGGGTTCCGACGTAGGCCATATCCTCCGGGCGCAGGCCAATGCCGGTGTCCGCCACACTGAACAGCACATGTGTCCCCAGACCTTCCACCGATAGTCGAATCTGGCCGCCTTCCGGTGTATAGTGCACCGCATTATCGAGCAAATCCGTGAGGATAAGCAGCGACTGGTAAAAATCGCCGCGCGCCATCGGCACAGAAACAGGCACTTGTATCAAAACCTCAAGATCACGCCTGGCTGCCCGGTCCTGAATTCGGCTGTACGCTTCTTCAAGCAGGTCGCTGGCGATGAAGTGGCTCCAATCGATCTGCACCTCGCCCCGCTGGATGGCGATCAACCGCTGTACCGCATCCAGCAGGTGAAAGACCCGGTAGGTATTGTGATGAATGGCTTCGAGCCATTGTTCCTGCTCTGCGGAAATCTGGCCCAGCAGCCCGGACTGGAGCAGTTCGGTCCGGCCATGTATGCCTACCAGCGGTGCGCGCAGGGCATCGTTCACGCCGACCAGTATATCAAAGACGGTCGTCTCGTCCGTTATCGGCTGATCGAGTAGAGTCGGGACTTCTCGCTGTACCGGTGATGGGGCGGCCCCGGTTTCCAGCAGGCTGATGTCTTCGGCTATGCGTGCGCTGAAGAAGGCGGCTTCTGTCGATAGCGCCTGAACAAGCGCCATCACCTGATCGAGCTTGGAGGCAGTGGCCGGCGGCGCAGCGTTGCGCAGCCGCTTCAGCAGCGCCAGTGCGGCGGGGACGCTGGCTGGACGAGTCATCAACTCATGCCTGTAAAACTGATCGTGAACCGCGTGCCGTTGCCCGGCTCGCTTTCGACGCTGACCTTGCCATCGAGCGCGTTGATAATGCCGTAGGCGATTGGAATGCCCAGCCCGCTGCCCTTGTAGCTGCGCACATGGTCATGGTCGGCGCGAAAGTAGACCGTGCCAAGCTGTGCAACTTCATCCGCTGTCATGCCGATGCCATTGTCCTCGATGATAATGCGCAGCAGATTGCCCTCAGCCTCGCCCCGCACCCGGACCTCGCCGCCGTCGAGCGTGTAGCGCAGGCCATTTTCGACCAGTTTGCTCAGCGCCTTCGCCAGCAGGTCGCCGTCGATGTTCAGCAGCGGCAGCCCCTGCGGAATATCAAATACCAGCGTGCGCCCCATCTCCTCGGCGACAGGCAGCATTTCCTTTTCCACCCGCAGCGCAATATTCTTGAACATATCCATCTTGGGATTGATCTTGAGCGTGCCGCCGCGAATCTTGCTCATGTCGCTGACATCGGTCAGCAGCGTTTCCATGCGCTTGGCGTTTGTGCGGATCGTTTGCAAAAACTGCTTCTGCATGTCGTTGAGTTCGCCCATCGACGGGGTATTCAGCATATCGGCATAGCCGCGAATGCTGGTCATCGGCACACGCAGTTCGTGAACCGCAGTGGAAATAAACTCGGCCTGCTCGCGCAGAAATGTCTCTCTATCCGCCGGAACTTCAGCCGCTGCTGGCGCGCCGCTGCCCCCATCCTGTGCCTGAGCTTCAGCTTCGGCAAGGGCGTTTTTGATCGCCTCGACCTGCCCCGGCAGGCGAACCGGGATGATCGCGCCGGTGCGCGCCGCTTCCAGCAGTTCATCGACAAGGGCCTGGGCCTGGGCCAGTGCATTTTGTTGGGTCATGATCCACTCACAGAATCTGATTCACGGATTTGCCAGAACCGTTCGGCGTACCCGCCATTTCCGGCAGCATACATGAACTTGCGGGTGCTGGCTTCCATCTGGGCCACGCTGTCCCAGAAGGTGCTGATCTGGGACTGGTAGCAGGCCATCGCGGCCAGCCGCGCCGCCACATCCGCTTCGCCAAGCTGGCGCAGCGTCTGGCTGAGATGGCGCGATTCATAGAATGCCAGCGCCCGTTCCAGTTCCATTGTAGCATCACTTTCATAGGGATACTCTTCGTACAGAAACAGCGCCGCATCAGGATACTGCCGGCCCAGCCACAGGCCCCAGTCGCGCACGATGCGATGATCGACATGATGCCTGCTTCCCAGCGGCACATAGAGTGATGTCGGAAGCGGAATGGCCGCCGCGCGCAGGGCTGCCGGGGCCGGGTCGTCCGGGTGAATATCACCCCAGAGCGAGTCTTCATCAGGATACAGCGCCAGCGTTTCGCTCCCGCGCTGCGCCGTCCGATAAACACAATCACCAATTGGCAGGTGAACAAACCCCGTGCCCAGCAGTTGGCAGGCTGCCTGATCTTCTGCGCGCCGGGCGATCACCGGATTGTAGCCTGCCTGCCAGCGCCGGTGCAGATCAGCCACGATGGGCGTATCCGGCAGCGGGTCGGGCGGGTCACCGGCCATGATCGTCAGCACGGTGACTGGTTCGCCGCGCGCCGTAAGCTGGTGAATCGTGCCGCCGCAGCTAAAAACGGCGTCATCCAGATGGGGTGAAAGAAACAGGTGCATCAGCTTTGATGAATCGCCACGCTAAAGGTAAAGGTGCTGCCTCGCCCGACTTCGCTGTCGATCTCGATGTGGCTGCCCATCTGCTCCACCAGCGCCCGGGTGATGGCGAAGCCCAGCCCTGCTCCCGGCTGCGAGCGCGTGAAATCGTCCTCGGCGCGCCAGAACTTTGTGCCCAGCTTGGCAATCGCCTCCGGGGACAGACCGATGCCGGTATCGCTCACGCTGAACTGAATGCGATCTCCGGCGCGGCGCGCGCTCAGGGTGATCGTCCCGCCATCGGGTGTGTATTTATAAGCGTTGCTGACCAGATTGGTGAGTACCTGCAGCAGCCGGTAGTAATCGACCCACATATCGGGCAGGTCGGGTTCGACTTCCTCGACAAACTGATGCCCGCGCGCATCCAACTGCGGCAGGGTGTTATCCTTCACCGCCTGGAAAATTTCCGGAACACTAACCTGCGTCTCGTTCATAAAGAAGTGGCCGCTTTCGATGCGGCTGATGTCCGACAGGTCAGAAACCAGCACCTCCATCCGTTTGACCGTGTTGCGGATCAGTTCGAGGAACTGCACCTGCCGTTCTTCAAGATTGTCCTTTTGCATGAGCATCAGCGAGGCATAGCCGCCGATGCTGGTCATAGGCGTTTTCAGATCGTGCGCGACCACGCCAACAAACTCGCTCTTGGCTTTGTCCGCTGCGCGCACTGCGGCGTAAAGCCGTCCGTTTTCGATAGCAACCGCCGCGCGGGCGATAATTCGCTCGATGAGGTCCTGCTGTTCCTCAGTAAACGGCTGGTCACCCGGCGGATGCAGCACCACAACACCGAACGCCCGGTGTTCGCGCTGCAAGGGCACGATCAGCACGTTGTCATCTGCGGTAATCGAGTGTCCCGTTTCTGCTGCCTGAGCAACAGCAGGATACAGGTCGTTCAGCGTTTCAGGCAGGCTGCCATTTTCCACCGCGCCATAACTGCATCGGGGACGGGCTGCCGGCGGATCGCCTTCCAGCAGTCCCATATAACCGCCGGCTGCGTTTGTCAGGCGGCAGGCCCATTCCAGTGTGTACTGCATGGCCTTGTCAGCGTCGAGCGTCTCGTTAAGCAGCAGGTCGATGCGCCGAAGCTGCCGCAGTTCCTCGACACGCCGCGCCAGCGCCTCATCGGTTTCGGCAAACAGCAGAGCGTTATCGAGCGCCACCGCCGCCTGTCCCATCAGTGCGTCCAGCGCCGCCAGGTCTTCCTCACCGAACAGGCCGGTAATAATCTTGTTATCGACATAGGCCACACCAATGATGTTGCCGCGCACACGCAGCGGCGTCGCCATAATGCTGCGCAGCGCCTGCCCCACGATGCTGGCCTGCTGCGAAAAGCGTGGGTCTTCCGCCGCGTTGGTCGTCACCACCGGGTCGCCGGTATCGAGCACCTGATTCACAATCGTGCGGCTGAAGCGGAAATTATCGCTGTCGAGGGTCTGCTGGTCGAAGTTGCGCGCCACTTTGACGGTCAGCCCGCCGTCGTCGTCCCGCAGCATGAGAAAACCGCGCTCAGCCCCGGTTAGCTGGATAATCGCGTCCATAATCTGATCGAGCACGACCTGCAAATCCAGCGATGAACCGAGCAGGCGGCTGGTGTTATACAGCGCCTCGAAGCGCCCCTCTTTTTTGCGGCTGCGCTGGTCTTCCTGCACCTTCAGCAGCAGATCATCGAATTTTTCAAGCTGGCGGTTGAAAAAGTCGAGGTCGATGCGCCCGCTTTTGAGCTGGCTGCGCAGCATACTGACGTTCTGGCGCAGGCTGGCGAGTTCGCGTTCTGAAAAGGCCTGAGTTGTGGTGTTTGGATTCATACTCATGGCGTCAAACCCTGATAATAATCACAATATTCGGTCAGTGGGCAGCGTTCGCAGAGGGGATTGCGGGCATGGCAGATGCTGCGCCCGTGTTGAATCAAATTGATGTGAAAGGCATAGTAATCATCCGGCGGAACAATCGCCTCCATGATCGGGTGAGCCTTGTCGGCGCTGGTGTTATTCGGCAAAAAGCCAATACGTCGGCTGACACGGTGGACATGGGTATCGACCGGGAAGGCCGGGCGGCCAAAGGCGAAGCACAGCACAATCGCCGCTGTCTTGGGGCCAACCCCCGGCAGGCTGGTCAGCCAGGCTTTTGCCTCGTCCAGCGGCAGGTCATTCAGAAAGTCGATGTTGTAGTCACCCTGTTCCGCCTGGATGATGCGCAGCACCTCCTGAATGCGCGGTCCTTTCTGGTTCGCCAGCCCGGCCACCCGAATGGTGTCGATCAGTTCGTCTGTCGGTGCGTCAACCACGTCCTGCCAGGTGGGGTAGCGCGCTTTGAGCGCGTCGTAACCGCGATCCCGGTTGGTGTCGTTCGTGTTCTGGCTGAGGATGCAGTTTACCAGCTCGTCTACTGGCGGGGTGTCCTTGCGCCACTGCGGCACGCCGTACAATTCCACCAGCGCCGCCGCCACCGGCTTATATTTGGCCCGCCGCCGCTCAAAGTCGCTTATTGTGTCGGTGATTGATGATGTGTCCATACCGGGCATTGTACTGTCAGAATCAGCGTTGCGGCAAGCTACCGGCGCATTAAATCGCGCAGCGCCCGGTAGCCAATGATATGAATCTGCTGGTCACGGATAAACTGGCGCAGGTCGTCGCTCATAAACAGCTCGTAATCGGCCACGCGCGCCCGCCAGTCCGGCGCAATCGCCCTGAGTTCAGGCGTATCACAGGCCGGGTGAATGACAAGATGCGTGATCCCCGGCTGCACAGCGGCAAAACGTTCTTTCACCAGATCAAGCGTCTTGTCGCCTTCCAGGGGCATCCCGGTCACGTGGTCGATAGTCGGCAGACCCTGTTCCTCAAACCCGGCAAATTCGGGATTACGCGGCAGCAGGCACGGCAGCCGGCGCGAATGTGCGGCATGGACATAGTGCAGGCCAAATTCAGGATGCCGGACAGCGCCCATGTGGGTATCGACATGGGTTACGTCAATGCCCGCGGCCAGCGCCCGTTCGATTTGCGCGTTCAGTTCGATGCGCACCGCTTCCGGGTTGCCATGCGCCTGCACTTCAGGCGTTGATCGATAGAAATAGCCTTCCGCGTCGATCAGGCCAGAAGCCGGGTCGGAGGTCGAAATCGGTCCCCAGCGGTAGTTATCCCATTCCGCCGTGAGCGTGGTATGCACGCCCATATCGACAGCGGGGTTCGCCCGACAGTAGGCTGCTGCCGACGGGAACCACGCACACGGAACCATCACCGATGCCGAAGAGACTAGGCCAAACGCCATCAGATCAGCAATCGCGGGCAGGGTGGACTGGCACATGCCCACGTCGTCGGCATGGATAATCACTACTCGTGCATGGTCATCGAATCCCAGACGCTTCAGCATCGGGTTAGGTTGCATAGCTGTGTCTCCTCACTTCAGCGTTCCCAGATAAGTTGCGTTCGCCACGCGCGTCATGCGCCCACCATCAAGATCAGCCTTCCACGTACCATCGAGCGTGGGGTCGGCGCTGGCAAATATCACCGCCGAGTTGTTCTCTGTCCAGGCCACCGGCAGCACAAAATTATTGATCGGCTGTGTCAGTGTGGATTGGGTGCGCTCAACCAGATCAACCAGCACGAAAACGGTGCGCACCGACTGGTTCGGCCCGCCAAAATTATTCACCTGCGCCAGCGCATAGATCGCCTGCGTGTTGTCTGATGAGAAGATAATGCCGCCCGCCTGCGTGTAATTCGCCAGCCGCATCGCCGGGATGCGTTCGCTGCTGCCGGCCGCGAGGTTGGTGATGACGGCATCAAAACCACCCAGATTGGCGGCCAGATCGAGCCGCAGCAGCAGGCCAGCGCCGATCCCTGCGCCGCAGAAGCACCCCGGTTCCCCCGGCAGCATGGCGGTTTCGCCGGTTTCCAGATCAACCTCAAATAAACCTGCATACTGCTGAAACGGCGTTACATCGCCGATGCCGTCAGGCTGGTAATCCATGTACAGTTTGCGATGATCGAGGCTGAACGCTACCGGCAGGGCGCGGATACCGGGACGCGGGCCGTCGATCAGCGCCTCGCGCGGGCTGCTGCCGTCGATTCCAGAGACTCGTGTTGTGGTAATGAGCTGGCCGTCCTCCTGCACGCTGGTCAGAGTCCAGGCGACCCGTGACCCATCGGCGGAGACCACCCAATCTACCCGGCTTGTGTTTGGCAGCGGCTGGATAAAGGGGTGATTGCGCACACGGCCATCCGGCGCTGCCAGCATGACCCGGTTGACTGCCGGGTCGTAATACATCACCGCCCGTCCGAACAGGGTATACTGCTCGCCGTTGGTTTCCACGACGGTGACTTCGCCAGTGAGCAGATCGACAAACTGCAAGCGATCCGGCTGGCCGCGCTGCAAAAATACCTGCATCGGCTGGAACGCATTCTGAGCGTGGGCAGATACGGTGAGCAGGGCCAGCAGGGCTGCAACAGACATCACCGCTACAGGCAGACGCTTACTCATCCGTGCTGAGCGCCTCCACAAGCTGCGGCAAAATGACGCCGGACGGGCCGGTAAGTTTGATGTCCGCCAGCGGCGTGATGGCAGTGTCGCTCGGATTCACCTCGATAATCTTTGCGCCGCGCTGCCGGGCGGTCTGGGGCAGGCTGGCTGCCGGCTGCACCAGCCCGGATGTGCCGACTACCAACATCACATCGCACCGCTGCGCCGCCGCTCTCGCATCCTGTATGGCGTCGGCCGGCAGCATCTCGTGGAACCAGACGACATCAGGCCGGATGTATGCGCCGCAGTGAGGGCACTTCGGCGGGCCATCATCACGGTCATCCGCGATCTGTGCCAGGTCGATCAGCGTCGGATCGCCCTGGCAGTTAGCGAAACATTTGTTGCGCGCGATGTTCCCGTGCAGGTGAATGACATGCGTGCTGCCCGCCTGTTCATGCAGGTCATCGACGTTCTGCGTGATGATGAGCACCACCGGGAAATACGCCTCAAGCTGTGCCAGCGCCATGTGACCGGGGTTGGGTCTGGCCTGACGTAGCTGGCTGCGACGGTATTCGTACCAGTCCCAGACAAGTTTAGGATTGCGTTTGAAGGCCGCCGGCGTCGCCAGTTCTTCCGGGTCGAATTTCGCCCACAGGCCCTCCTGCGAATCCCGAAAGGTTGGCACGCCGGATTCCCGGCTCACACCTGCGCCGGTCAGCACGGCCAGATTGTGGGCGCTGCGCAGGATCGCCGCCGCCTGCTGGATAAGGTCGTCGTTGGTCATTTCGGTCAGATACTTTTCAGCCGGTAAACAAGTATGCCTAGTATAGAACGTCGGCCCGAATCTGGCGATAGACTCAGCCAGACGAGTGCCTTCGGGCAGCCGAATTGCCCTCTGTCGCGCCTGCCTGTAATATAGAACCCGATATTATGCGCAGGCAGCAAGCGATGAGCGACCTTCTTCAGCGAATATCCGATCATATCTGGCTGTTCCCGCCGCACCCGGATTCTGAAGCCATGCAGCCGGGTGTCGGCATCGTCATCACCGACAGCGCCACCGTCCTGATTGACGCCGGGAACAGCCCGCGCCACGCCCGGCAGATTCGCGCCGCGCTGCGCCAGATCGATGCGCCGCCGGTCAGCTACGTCATCTATACCCATCACCACTGGGATCACACCTTTGGCGCGCAAATCTGGACCGGCAGCGTCGCCGTCGGGCACGAGCAGTGCCGAAATCTGCTGCTCGAACATTATGACGGCCAGCCCTGGAACCAGCATCACGGTCTGGAGCAGGGCTATCCGAATCCGGCGCTGTGGCTGCCGGATCGGACGGTAGGTGATTGGGGGGCATTCCGGCTGGTGCTGCCACAGATCACCTTCACGGCCAGCATGAATCTGGTCGTGGACGATCTGACCCTCGCGCTCCGGCATGTGGGCGGGCAGCACGCAGCCGATTCGATCATCGTGCAGGCGGGTGAGGTGCTCTTTATCGGGGACTGTATCGAACCACCGCCGGACCCGTCGCAGCCACCCGGCGATATAATCGCTCATGGGCTGATCGAGAATCTGCTCGGATGTGAGGTGAATATATTCGTTGATGGGCATAACGGCCCTGCCGCGCGCGCCGATTTTGCCCGCAGGCAGGCAGGTCCATAAGCGGCTCAGGCGGCCGGCAGCGTGATGGTCACTGTCGTGCCCCGTCCCGGCGCGCTGTCGAGTGCCAGTGTGCCGTTGTGCAGGTCGATAATCCACCGGACAACGGCCAGCCCCAGACCCTTGCCCGCCCGCGACTGGGCATTGCTGGCCGAAAAGAAAAGATCATACACCTTTGGCTGTTCGTCAACCGGGATGCCGATGCCCTGATCGCGTACCTGAATGACGGGGCGGCCGGCATCGGCGGCAAGCGTCAGATAAACCGGCGTATCGTCCGCTGAGAATCGGATCGCATTGGTCAGCACATTGGTCAGAGCCAGGACCAGCAGGTTTTCGTCGAATAACCCGATAATATCATCTGGGGCCTGCACGACGACTTCACGCTGTTCATAAGCCATACTGGCGGCGCTCTCAGCCGCAGAACGGCAGGTGTCTGCCAGATTGTGCCGGCCAGCATCGTAGTGCAGAGCGCCCGTCGTGTACTTCTGAATCACCATGACGTTATCCAGCAGGTTGTTGATCGCGCGTACCTGCATCTGAATCGTGCCGAGATGCTCCAGCCGGCGTTCATCAGTCATGCGATGCTGATAATGCTTGAGGATGTCCGCAGAGGTGAGGATGGCAGCCAGCGGGGTGCGCAGATCATGGCCGACCAGGCGCACAAACCAGTTATGGAATTGCGGCAGGTCGCTCTCCTGAGATACAGCCGCAAGCCATTCTTCGACCGACTGGTCCGACTCGCTGGCGCGTGCGCGAATTTTCTCGTACAAACCGGCGTCAATGTGGAGCTGCGTCATAAATTCAGGCTGCCTGTCAACAATATCGCATTCTAACAACGCTGCGCCGGGCGAGCAGCAAAAAATCTATTTGGCTGTTTATTTGCACAAACAAGCTTCTTTTGTCGTTACCACTCAAAATCCGGGTCGTGATTGCCCAAGTACAGATGTGTCCGCCGACCTTCATACTTGGCAATTGGCCGCCACGCGCCAAACCTCGCCTGCCGTGTTCGCTCTCCCTCGGTCTGCGGCGCGTTGATGGCCGCGTAGATAAGAAAGAGCACGATTGCCGCCGACAAGATCAGCCCAAACAAGGCCCCGAGCAAAACGGCGTTCACGTCAATTACTCCAAACATATTATGCTCCTTTCTATGGCATAAACAGTGTAAACCTTTCTGTAACCTCATCCGAATTTGACTACAGTATAAGGACTTTGACGCTCAGAAGCAACAAATTTAACCAAATGTATGGCAGTTGCACCCTAAAATCCGATAGATTATCGCCTGTAGTCAGGGGATGAGGTGCTGATTCGGCAGGCTTTTTGGCGTTGTCTGAACTCCGCCATCCGGCTATACTGAACAGATACAACATCAGACGAGGACAGCCGCAATGGTTGATGATACACTGATTGATCCCGAACTGCTGAAACTGCTGCGCTGCCCGGTGGCTGTACATTACACCGACAAAGGCGATGATCCAGGCAAGCTGGAACTGGTCAAGGGGGCGTGGCTGGTCTGCGCCGATTCCGGCTGCAAGTATCCAATCCGCAAGGGCATTCCGGTCATGCTGGTGGAGGAGGGCGAAAAGTGGAAAGACACCCCGGTTGAAGACCTGCCCGTACCTCCCCCCGAAGCCTGACCGCCGTAATCGTGCCGGCCAGGGAGATGCCTGTAGCGGGGCGAATTGCTGGCATTGGGGCCTGATGCTATACTCCCAATTAGCAATTTGCCCACAATACACAAAGAAGTGGTGAGCCATGGCTGACTATATCTCCCATGAAGCGCCGGCCCACGAGGCCACAGCACTCCCTGTAATGGTTCCCCCAAAACTGATTGGCCGCGATGCTGTGCTGGCACAGGTGTATACGCGCCTGCGGGAAAATAAACCTGTGCTGATTTACGGCGCGCCGGGCATGGGCAAAACAGCCCTGGCTGCTACCCTGGCAGCCGCCTATGCCGAACAACCGGGGGGAGTCCTGTGGCTCAATGTGGACGAGGCCACCATCGATCAGCTCATCGTGCGGGTGGGCCGGGCGTATGGCGTCGTGGAGATAACCAACAGCGAACACCCTGTGGGTATGATCGGCGCGGTTGCCAGCACGCTCACCCGCCACAAGCCGCTGATCGTGATGGATGGCCGCCTGAATGAAGAAGTAACCCGCGTGTTTGTCGAACGCTGCGCGGACAAACTGCCGGTGCTGCTGGTCAACACCACCGAATTTGGCGAAGCCCTCTGGCCGACAATTCATCTCGAAGCACTGGAGGCCAGCCACGCCAGCAGTCTGCTCAAACAGGCCGTCGGGCTGCCCGCCGAACCTGACGCCGATGTCGATCAACTGGCGCAGACGCTGCGCCATGTTCCGATGGCCGTCGTGCTGGCGGGTGGCGCGATCCGCGCTGCCAAACAGACTCCGGCGCAGTTTCTCGACGCACTGAAGCAGATACCCGGCTACACCAGTGCCGACCCATCCCTCGTCGCGCTGACCGCCACGTTCCGCAGCATGAACAGCGCGCTTCAGGGTCTGCTGCTGATGATGGGCGCGATGTTTAACGGCGAGGCTACTGCCGAGTTGTTGAGCAAGGTCGGCAATGCACCGCAGGCAACTATCGAACAGGCCATGCGCCTGCTGACTCACCAGCACCTTGTCGAACTGACGAAACGCTACGATATGCCCTATTACCGGCTGCACCCCCTGACCCAGAAATTCGCCCAGACTCTGGCCGGCGAACAGCGCCTGACCGATTTACAGGCCAAAATACGCGATGCGCTGGTGGATTATGTGGAAGCGTGCAGCAGCGGCGCGGACGACGATGACTACAACCGGCTGGCCGCGCTGATGGATGTGATGGTGGCAGCCGCTGCCTGGGCTGTGCAGAAAAACGATCTGACTGTACCGAACCGGCTGGCGGTTGCGTTGATGCAGGCCGACGATTTTATCAGCGAACGCGGTTATGTATACGAACTGCTGCGTCTGCGCCGTCTCGCTGCGACCTCAACCACCGCCTTCCCTGCTTCTGATCTCAGCCCGCGTCCCGCCCCGATCTTCGAGCCAGAGACCCCAGCCGCCGAGGCTGCTGAGGAATTTGAGGACGAAGACCTGCTGGATGAGGAAGAGGAGGCCGAAGAAGAATACGAAGAGGAAGACTTCGAGGAGGAAGAAGACGAGGATATTGAAGAGGCGTACGACGAATTTGAGGAGGATGAAGAAGTCGCTCCCCCGGCCTTCATCAGCGATCTGTTCATCGACACCGACGACGATGATGACCTCGCCTATGAGGAAGACGAGGAAGAGATTGAAGCAATCTCCGATGCGTTTATTCCAGAGGTTCCCAAAGTCGCAGACACCGAAATCCCCGAAGGCAATATTCCCGCGCTTCGCACAGCGTTGATGGCCGCCCGGCAGAGCGGCAGCCGCGAACGGCAGATCGAACTGCTGAAGGCGCTGGGCAAGGCACAGATCGACCAGCATCAGGAAAATGAAGCGATCGCCACCTACAGCGAGATTGTCGCCCTGTACGAAAATGACGGCGACGAAAACCTGCTCGATGCGCTGGATACGCTGGCCGCCCTGATGGTCAAGACGGATAACGCCCAGCCGGCTATCCTGCATGCTAACCGGGGCATTCAACTGGCGCAGGAACTGGGCGACGATGACACCCGGATGCATATGTACATCACGCTGGGCGACGCCCGCCAGCAGCTTGGCGAAAGCGCTGCCGCCGAAATCGCCTATTCCCGCGCGCTCGAAATCGCCCGCAACCGGGACGACAGCCAGAACGAAGCCATCATCCTCTACAAACTCGGCTACGCGCAGATCGACAACAGCGATCCTGAAGGCGCAAGCATGACCTGGGAACAGGCGCTTAGTCTGTTCCGCGAACAGGAAAAACGCGAATACGAAGGCAAAGTGCTGGGCGGCCTGGGGACAGCTTACGGGGAACAGGAACGCTGGGCCGAGGCTGTTCGTTTCCACACCTCCGCCCTGCATATTGCCCGTGAAGTCGGCGACCAGACCGAGGAAAGCTTGCAGCTCAACAATCTGGCCTATGCTGCCGTGCAGGCCGGTGATCTGGCGCAGGCGGTGTTGCGCTACCGGCAGGCGCTGCACCTGGCCTATGAACGTGATGACCGCGAAGGGATTGTCAGCGCCATTGTTGATCTGGCCGGTTTGCTCATCAAAAGCCCTCGCCACCTGGCAATTGCGCAGCTTCTGATCGACGATGCGGCCCGGCTCGAACCCCATGACCGCGATGTGAATAATCTGAAGCAGCGCATTGATGCCGAGCTGATGATGCAGCAGTCGCAGGGCGTCGAACAAAAGCCTGTCAGCGGCACTGCGCGCGATTACGCGGCCAATGCCTATCGGTTACTGGTCGAATAGCACTTACCCAATCTACGGCGGTTCTAAGGCCGGGATGCCCTGCGGCTGGCTGATGTCCATCAACCAGCGCACCATGTCGTTGTTCAACAAGGACTGCTGCAAATTCGGGCGGGTATGCAGGCTGCTTGCCAGCGCCAGCAGGGTATGTGCTGCCTGGTCATACCAGTGGCGGGACATCTTCGGTTCCGGGCTGGCCGTCCCCAGTGCATAATAGCACAACCAGGCATCACGTCCGCCATAAGTCAGCTCATAGTTCAGGGCTTCCTGCAAGAACCCCAGCGCAGCGGCATCGCCCAGCGCATTCCCCGCGATCCCCTGCCACAATCGCCCCCGGCCATAATGAATGACGCTGTGGTCACGGCTCTCCTCAATGAGCTGAGAAGCGCGCTGGTAGCACTGCTGATAATCCCCGATCATGGACAGGCCGGCGATCAGCGCCAGTTGCACACTCTGGCGCGTCATCGGGTTCGGATAGTCGTTTGCGGCAGTTTCGAGCAGCAGTTTCATCCCGCTTTCCGCCTGACCAACTGCCAGCAGACTCAGCGCGCGGTTGGTTTCCAGTAGCGGATCATGATAGCGGATACGAGCCTGAAGCCTTTCGGCTTCGTCACATAATTCGAGTGTTTTTTCGTATGCGAACAGTGACCGGTAAATGGTTGCCATCTGCCGCAGGTCCAAAATCTGATAGTACAGATTATCGTCACGGCGGTTTATGTCCAGCACCCGTTCGCAGTAGGCCAGCGCCGTCGAAAAATCGCCACGATCAAGGGCGATGGTACTCAGAACCGACATAATGCGCGCCATTTCGCGCAGGTCGCCGCTCTGCTGCGCCAGCGTCAGCGCCTCCTGCTGGTACGCCAGGCTCTCGTTCAACTGGCCGCGTGCCCGAAACAATATGCCAAAGGTCCGCAGAATGGCGGCGTGCTGGCGCGGGTTATTCGCCGGCAGCAGGCTGTTGGCCCGGTTGAGCGCATCGAATGCTTCGTCGTAGCGCCCCAGATTGAGCAGGGCACTGCCAAGTGCGCGGGCAGCAGCAGCTTTTTCCTCCGCCATCATATTTTCCGGCGTCTCGCCCATCAGCATCAGGGCGGTCTGGCTGGCCGCGCTGGCTTCTTCGTAACGATCCAGCGCATCGAGCACCTGTCCCTGCAACATCCACAGCACCCCGACCATTGGCAGGGCGATGTCTCTGGGAACCTCGCGGGCAGCATCCAGCCCGCGTTCGATCAGCGTCAGCGTTTCATCCAGCAGGCCGCGCTGATACCGGTCTTTCGCCGCTGCCAGATAGGTAGCCAGCGACTCGTGGTTCTGGCGGCTCTTCAGATAATGATCCGCCAGCGTTTCCAGATATTCGGGCCGGCTCGCGACGCGTTCCTCAAGCCAGGCAGCGATATTGCGATGATAGATTTCCCGGTTCTGGCGCGTCAGCATGGAGTAAATGACTTCACGGTAAAGCGTATGCCGGAACTGGTATTCCTGCTCGCGCTCGAAATCGCTCTCCGCCTTCTGCACGATCATGCCGCGTGCTTCCAGATCAGCCAGCGCGATTTCAACCTCCTCCGATGGGATCAGCCGGGCAATGGTTCCCGGCCAGAAATCAACCCCAATGGCTGATGCCATCTGAATCACCTGCCGTGTGACCGGGGATAATTCGTCCAGCCGCGCCTGCAAGATCGCCACCAGACCGCCCGGCAGTTTGGAACTGCGCATTGAGTATTGCAGCCGGTTCACGCGCCATTCCCCGTCTTCCCCGGTTTCGATAATGCCGTGATCGAACAGCATATAGACAAATTCTTCGACAAACAGGGGGTTGCCTTCGGCTCGTTTGCGGATCAGTTCCAGCAGCGAATCGGGCACGTTGTGGACACGTTGGAACACGGTATCCAGGATACGGTCAATATCCACGTCGTTTAACCGGCCCAGTTCCAGAATCGTGTGTTCCCGGAAGCGGGCCATATAATTGGGCGCGTGATCTCCAAAATCCGGGCGCGCCGCTCCCAGAATGACCATCGGTAGGTCGGCCAGTTCCAGCGCCAGATACTCCAGCAGTTCAAGCGACTCGCGATCAGCCCACTGGAGGTTATCAACAGCGATCAACAGCGGATTCGCCTGCGCCATGCCCCGAAACCAGCCGGCGATAATCGACAGAACCAACTGCTTCTGTTCCGGGCCGCCTTTCTGGAGGGGGCGCACATGCGGGCTGTCCTTGAAGCCGTATCCTGCCACAAAGCCGAGGACGTGCGCGGTCGCTTCGGCATCGGCGTGGGACCAGCTTTCCTCGATATAGGCGACGATACGCTGTTCAACCACATCCTGCGGGGTATCATCCTTCAGGTTGCAGTGTGTCGCCAGCAGGTCCTGCAGCAGGCTGTAGGAACGATGCTTCTTCTGATAATTGCCGATCATCACGATCTGCCGGAAGGCGGGGTTGGCTTCCAGCACTTCCTGCAACAGCCGACTTTTGCCCAGTCCCACATCACCATAGATGGTCACGACGGCGCAGTGTGCGCTCTGCCATACCCCCCGGAAAACCTGCTTGAGAAAGGCGAGTTCCTGCCCGCGCCCAACATACTCGGTGTCGATTTTGGCAATGCTGGTGGCTGTCAACTGGGCCGGACGATGCTCACGCTGGCCGATCACCCGGTAATGCTCGATGGGGGCATCGAAACCCTTTAGCTCCCGGACGGGCCGTTCCTCGGTAATAAAATGATTGCGCACCAGCCGGTAGGTCTGGGCATCGATCAGTGTTTCGCCGGCGCGGGCGATATTTTGCAGCCGCGAGGCAAGGTTGGTCGGCGCGCCCAAAGCCAGCAGCGTCCTGTTTTCCTCGCTGCCGAAATAGCCTACCACCGCCCGCCCGGTGCTGATGCCGATCCGCACATTAAATTCCAGATCGTATTTGAGAAAAATTTCCTGCGCAAAACGGGCCAGTGTGCTGTGGATCGCCAGCGCACAATGAGTCGCCCGCAGCGCGTCATCTTCCTGACTGTGAATCGTCCCGAAGAAGCACAGCAGCCCATCGCCCAGATACTGGCCCACCACGCCGCCCCATTCATGCACCAGCCGCGACACCCGGCTGTGCGCGGCGCCGATGGTGGCTTTCCAGTCATCGGCTTCCAGACTCTGGGTCATCTCCGTTGAATCGACAATATCGACAAACATGATCGTCAACAGCCGGATTTCGTCACCTTCAAGCTCCGGCTGGGGCGCTTCCGCTGTGGTTTGCAGCGTGCGAATCTTGTCGTAGATGGCAATAATGATCTGGGTGTAGGTTTCTTCCGTGAATACGTCACGCCGCGCAAAAATCTCCGCCAGCGTGGCGCGCAATTTTGCAATCTGGAGTGCGTTGTCGGCCATGCGTTCCCATTACGTTAGCGGCAGCCAGAACCCGAACCGGCTGCCCACATCTTTGGTACTTTCCACCCACACCCGGCCTCGATGACGTTCGACAATAGTCTTGACCAGATTCAACCCGATACCATAACCCTGTTCGATTGTACCGGGCGGGCGAAAATACGGTTCAAACAATTGGGACAGGTGTTCCGCAGCAATCCCGATCCCATTATCCTCTACAATAAAGTGAAAACGGTCATCCTGACTATAGGCACGCACCGCAATACGCCCTTTTTTAGGGGTATATTTCACCGCGTTGGACAGATAATTCTCCATCGCTTCGCCCAGCAACATCGGATCAGCAACAAGGCCGGTCACCTGGTCCAGATCAAGCGCGACATCAATGACCTGCTGCTTGCGTTCCGCCAGCGGACGCATCCGCTCGACGACCGTATGAATAAGCTGCTCAGGGTCGATCTGCCGCCGGTTGGTCGTGCCGGTCTGTATCAGATCATCCAGCAGCGCATCCATACGCTCGGTCGCCTGACGGATGATGGCAAGATACTGGGGAACCTCCGAATCCGGTTCCAGGGGTGGCAGGTCCAGCTCCAGCATATCGCGCGCGCTGATAATCAGCGAAACCGGGTTGCGCAGATCGTGCGAGACGATCTTGAGCATATCGTCCTTGAACCGGTGCAGGTCGCGCAGCGTGGTGACATCGTGCATCATCAGCGTATAGCCGCGCGCGTGCTGGCCTGCGCTCTCCCACGTTCCAATCGTCACCTGATAATCATGCCCGCGCTCTTCGTCGCGCGCTTCAAATGTCCAGGGTTCGCTGTCTGCCGGCGGCTGGCTGAGGATACGCTGCGCAATAGCCAGCACCGCACCCGGCTGGTCATCCGAGGTGAATTCGCTTAACGAATGCCCGATGATGTCTTCCCGCGACAATGGCTGTTCACGGCTGAGCAGACTGCACACATTGTCGCTGATCAACAGGATTTTGCCCTCTCGGTCAAGCACAAACAGAATTTCTGGCAGGGCGTGGAGGATGACTTCCAGTTGCTGCTGCTGGGCCTGCGTTTGCTTGAAAAGCTGGGCATTGCGGATGGCAACTGACGCCTGATTGGCGATGATCCGCACCAGTTCGAGATGATGCTCGTCAAAGTGGCCGGGTTCGGGGTGGGCCAGCGTGAGTACCGCAAGCACGCGATCATCGTGAATAAAGGGGACACACAGGACCGACCGCAGCCGGTTCGGGTCATCCGGGAAGTTGTGCCAGCGCGGGTCTGTCTCTGTGTCGTAGACCAGCGCCGCCTCCTTATGGCGCACCACCCACCCGGCCAGACCTTCATCCAGCACCGTCCGCAGCACGGTGATCGACTCATCGGGATTCAGGTCCCGCATCAGGAAGATATGATCCCAGTCGATCTGATTATCCGCGTGCAGAAACAGGCTGGCTTTGGACGCCCCGACCGCCTTCGACATCAGATCGATGACCTGCCGCATGACCGTTTCCAGATCGAGCGAGGTCAGCAACTGCGATACTTCGGTCAGCAACCTCAGATCATCGAGAACAGGCTGGTGCGAGGTTTCCATCGAAGCCATATTATCTATCCGTATTATGGCGAAACTTCATTATTACTATAACACAGGAATCCGAATACAACGCCGGCTTCATTTGTATTGACGTTAATGGGCTGTAACCCGCAGAATGACAGGCGCTGCGGTCACTGCCTGATGAAAATAAACGGAAATTACAGCGTCGCCGGGTTTCGCAGCAGGCCGACCAGCAAGTCGATGCAGGCCTGCACATCGTTGATGTCTACCGTTTCGCTGGTGGTATGGACAAAGCGGCAGGGGATCGAAATGCAGCCGCTGGGCACGCCGGCCCGCGCAATCTGAATCACCGCTGCGTCTGTAGTCCCCGCGGTGAGCAGTTCAAGCTGATAAGGGATACCATCTGCCTCAGCGCGATTGACCATCCAGTCGCGCACTGCCGGCGGCACGACCAGCCCGGTGTCATGCACCTTGATGGCAGCGCCACCCCCCAGCCGGACCACCATCTTGTGGCTCTTGATCTCGTCGCCTGTCGCGGTGACATCGAGCGCGATGCCTACATCCGGGTTGACGCCGTAAGCGGCAGGGCGCGCCCCGCGCAAACCGACTTCCTCCTGCACACTGAAGACGAAGTAGCATTCGTTGGGCGTCTGTTTATCCAGCTTGCGTATCGCCTCAATTGCGACCACACAGCCGATGCGATCATCCATCGACTTGGCGATCAGGCGCGTGCCGCGTTCTTCCATCTCGCGCCAGAAGCCGGCCGGGCTGCCCGGTTCGATAGGTGATGCCCCGTTGCCGGTGCTGGTATCGATATAAAACGCATCGAGATCGGGGACACTGGTGCGCGCTTCGCCAAACGGGTCATGCACGGCGATCACACCGACAGTTCCGTCTTCAAAGTGGACTCGATTCCCCACCAAAGTGGTATGCAGCAGACCGCCGATATTGGTGAAGCGGAGAAAGCCACTTTCGGGTTCTCTGAACGTCGCCATCACGCCGATCTCGTCCATGTGCGCCGAGACCATGACCTTCGGCCCGCCGCTGCCCACCCGGCAGATCAGATTGCCCAGCGGGTCAACCGTCATCTCATCCACCAGATCGCGGACTTCGGCCTCGATCAATGCCCGCACGTGATGCTCATACCCCGATGGCCCCCAGGCCTCGACCAGTTTTTTGATAAGGTCTTTCACTTCCGTTCTCCTCAGAAGAATTCAGATATTCAAGGTAGAATGCAAACGGGCAACATTCTTGGGTGTATTCGGAATCCGGAGCAGCATGGTTGCCTGCCCGACACCTCACCCCTGTCTCGCTGCGCTCGCCACCCCCTCTCCGAATTCGGAGAGGGGAAAGACAGCCGTAAGGCTGGCAGGGGATGAGGTCTGGGCGAACCAGCAGCGCCCTTGCCCCCAATCTTGAATGCACCCACATTCTTTCCGTTTCACTTCGCCCCTTTGCAGCTCTGCGTTGAGTCTTTAGCCTTTGACGTTACCGCCCCAGCACATCCGCTGTCAGGTTGTTCAGCGCCGCCTTGAGCAGGCGCAGGGTGTTGTCATAATCTTCAATGTTCATCATCGCCGCTGGGCTGTGAATGTAGCGGCAAGGCACAGAAATCACCGCTGAGGGGATGCCGTTGTTGGAGGTATGAATCGCCCCGGCATCCGTGCCACCGCCGCGCGCTGTCTTGATCTGATACGGAATATCGGCTGCTTCCGCGGTGGCGCGCAGCCACTTCAGCAGGCGCGGGTCGGTAATCATGCTGCTGTCCATCACCGTCAGCGCCGGGCCAGCCCTCAGCCGCGTCGCCGGGTTCGGGCGGGTGCGATCATCTGGTTCGGCTGTTGGGTCAGGCAGATCATGGGCTGTCGTGCCTTCCAGCGCAATCGCCAGATCAGGCTGGAGAATCTGCACCGCCACCCGTGCCCCGCGCAGGCCGATCTCCTCCTGCACGGTAAACGCTGCCAGCACGTCCACCGGATACGGCCCGCCTTGCAGCACATCCACCAGCAGCGAACAACCCACCCGGTTATCGAACGCCTTGCCGCGCCGCATGGTCGCGCTCATCTCGACATACGGGCTGTCGAAAGCGATGCGCTCCCCCGGTTTGACCTGACCGCTGGCGCTGTCCTTGCTGGTGACGCCGATGTCGATGCGCAGGTTTTCCAGCTTGACCGCGTTCTGGTCGCGGTTTTGATGAATGGGAGTCCAGACAACGACCCCATTCACGCCCTTATCCCCGACCTTCACCCGCAGGCCGGGCAAAATGCGCGCATCCACGCCGCCAATGCTGGCGAAACGGATCAGGCCGTCGCTGTCGAAGCCTTTGACCATGAAACCGATTTCGTCCATGTGCCCGGCCAGCATGATGCGCGGGCGATTGGCGCCATCCGTGCCGGGTTGGATGGCGGTCACATTACCCAGCGCGTCGATGCGGATGTTTTCGGCATGGCCGTCGATGGCCTTCAGGATAATCTGGCGTACGGCGTCTTCCTGCCCGGAAACGCCGACTGCTTCGGAAAGTTCTTTTAAGATCATGTTCCCCCTTTGGCAAACAGGTATTTTCCCATTCAGCGAGTCAGTGGTTCGCTAGTCCCCAGCCCGGCCATATTATGCGCTTTCCGCTTCCTTGTCTTTCGTATCCTGCCAGTCGATGGCGGCCAGAAAATCAGCATCCAGCCCCGCGATGAACAATGCCAGCAAACGCCCCGCCCGTTCGATGTCCTTGAGGTCGAGCGTTTCGACGGGCGAATGCATGTTGCGGATGGGTACTTCCAGCAGCGCCGTTGGGACGCCTTCCAGCGCCACCTGAATCGCCCAGGCGTCGGTTCCGCTGGCGCCGGGGATCACGTCATTCTGAAGTTTGATTTCGTTTTTCTCAGCAGTCTCGCGGATTTTTTTGTACAGGCCGGGGTGGAAATTCGGCCCGATGCCGATGCCCGGTCCCCCGCCCATCTCGATTGTCTCGTCACTTTCGACGCCCGGCTGCGGCGCAAAACCCACGTCCAGCGCAATTGCCACGTCAGGCCGGATGTGATAAGCCGCCGTGCGCGCACCATACAACCCGGTCTCTTCCTGAGCCGTGGCCGCCGCGTACACATCCCATTGATGGCGCATCCCTTTCAGGTGATGCAGGCAGGCCGTGACTGCCGCCACACAGGCGCGGTCATCCATCGCTTTGCCAGCCACTTTGCCATTCTGAAGCTCGATCATCGGCGCATCGACAGTTATCAGGTCGCCAATGCGCACCAGATCAGCCACTTCGCCGGCAGGCAGGCCCACGTCGATCACCAGTTCGTCGAATGACGCATACTTTTTTCGCTGGTCACTGGTCAGCAGATGCGGCGGTGTGGTGGCGACGATGCCCGGCAGCGGGCGTTTGCCATGCACCAGCACCGTCTGCGCCGGCATTACCCGGTTATCGACCCCGCTGATGCGATGCACATAGATGAAGCCATCCACGATGTCGCGCACCAGCATGCCAATTTCATCCATGTGCGCGGCCAGCATAATGCGGCGCGGCGGGTCGAGTGGATCGGTTGCCCGCTTGATGCCGATCAGGCTGCCGAGACCATCCTGCTCCATATCGTCGGTCAGGTCGCGCCACGCTTCGCGGAGAAGGTCGCGCACCGGCCCTTCGTGGCCGGATGGGGCGTGGGCTTCGACCAGGGTTTTGAGGTGCTGCTTCAGATCAAACAACATAGTCTCCTGTATAAATGTGTGAGTCCGCCGTTTTTAATTTATGTCTGCGCGGAAGCATCTTCAATATCGACGCTGTCAGCATTTACCTCTTCTGGCGTGGCGGTTTCCGTCTCTGTCGGGAAGAACGGAATCGTCGTCGAAGTCGGCTGTTCCATCGGTGTATTGCTTGGTTCGGGTATCGGCGTATTGCTCGGCTGCGGAATCGGTGTATTCGATGGCTGCGGCAGCGGTGTGTTACTCGGCTGCGGGATTGGTGTATTCGTGGGCTGCGGAATTGGCGTGAGCGTGGGTGCTGGTGTCGAACTGGGGATAAAGACCGGCGGCGGCGTTGACGTTGGCGGCAGGATGGGCGTGAAATTTGGGATGGGTGTGAAAAACTGGCCCGGAGTCGGTTGCAGCGGGCCGAGCGACGTGGGTGTCACGAACGGCGGCAGGGTCACCGTCGCGGCCAGTGTGCTGGTTGGTTCGCGGGTGGCGGGCGGCAGAGTCGGCGTGCTGGTGGCACGCACACTGGAAGTCTGGGGCGCGGCGGCCCACAGAATAAACCCGATGCAATAAAACGGCAGCGTCGCCAGGATAATGACGAACAACCCGATGCGCAGGTTGCGCCGCCTGCTTTCGGCAAACAATTGACTCATGCTGAAATATCCGCCCGGCACATTAACATGGACATCAATATACCACAACGATCGCTGCTCAGGTAATGGCCTTACATGTCCGGCAGCAAAGCGTATTCCAATAGCAGGTTAGCGACCAGCCGCCCTGTCTCCAGATAGGCGTAGGGGGTCGGATGCCCGTCACCGCTGTAAGCCAGCACCGCAGCATCCGGCGCGTTCGGGTCGATCTGTGCATCCCGGTTGTAATACAGCAGGTACAGGGTCTGGATGTCCCCAAGCTCCCGGAACACGGGCAGCAGATCGACAAATGGTGTGCCGGTCTCGTCAGCGATGCGCGCCAGCATCTGCTGCGGCACATCGGGCAGGCCGCCCTCAACCGGAAGCTGCGCCACATCAGGGAAAGCCACGATCACCAGCGGAATCTGTCGTTCCTGCAGCAGCGCAATCATTTCGCGCAGGTTTCGCTCATAGGCCGCCCATTCATCGGGGAAATCCTGCGGGCGCAGGAATGTGAGGTCCTGATAAACCCGGTGCAGGCCCTCGATAGTGGGCGTCACCCGGTTGATCTGCTGCTCGATGCGTGCCTGACCGTACTGCCCGCGCAGTTGCAGCAGCGCATTGTAGAGCGCCAGATTCTCGCGCAGGAAGCTGTCCTGTTCTTCGGGTATTTCGAGTCCAGAAGCGGAGGCCAGCAGCACAGGACGCGCCAGCACCTCGCGCACGGGAGGGTAGAAATCGAAAATATCGTTGGTATACACGCCCAGCACGACGACATCGGGTTCCAGCGCCAGCCCTTTATCCAGCAGGTAGCTCAGTTCGTCTGCGATGGTGTAGCCCGGCACGCCCGCGTTGAGCACCTGCACGCGGTTTTCCAGCCGCTGATTAAGGACTTCTTCGAGCCGGGCCGGGAAGGTCTCCTGATTGTGCACGTACATGCCATAGGTGAACGAATCGCCAATTGCCAGAATCCGAACCACGCCATCCCTGATTTCATCAGTGTTGCGCAGCCCGGCGCTGTTGGTCTGAAGAAAATAGGGACGAATGTTGTAGAGGCGCTCAACACGATTCAGGTTGGGAACCAGATCACCATAGCCGGTGACGCTGTAGCCGAATTCCGGTTCTCGTGGCTGATTCAGGTTGGGGCTGCGCCACAAAACCACGCGCGCCAGCACCTCAGCCAGCAGCAGCACCATCAGTGTACTCAATGCCATGCGCCACACCACCCGCATCGCTCTCCTCGTCGCCTGATGCCAAACGCCTGTATTGTGCCCGATCAAGCGCCAACTGGGTAGAGCAACCTTGACGAAACGAACATACGTTCTGTATAATTCATATATAGCGAAAGGAATCCGGCATGGCCGCATTAATCCGTAAAGTGTGCAAGGACGCTTCTGGCAGCGGCGAGGTGTCTATGTTCAGACTCCGGGGGTGGCTGTCATGCACATTCAGGTAAAGCCGGATGCCGCCACCAGGCTCGTGCAGATGGGCGATGTCACGCTGTACGAACCGGCTGGTGATGCGCCCCAACACGAAAAGCGCGTCCCGCGCCAGAGTCGCAGTTTTGAGGACTGCATCACGCAGGTACAGACCCCCACCGGTGCGAAGTCCATCCTCAAGACAATGGTGACCACAGCCTGCGAAAAGAACTGCTATTACTGCCCTTTCCGGGCCGGACGCGGGCAGATGCAGCGGCTCACCTTCAGGCCGGATGAACTGGCAAAGGTGTTCGATGACATGCAGCGTGCCCGGTTGGTCGATGGTCTGTTTTTGTCGTCGGGCATTATCAAAGGCGGGGTGACCACGCAGGACAAGATCATCGACACGGTGGAGATCATCCGGCGCAAATATCAGTATCGCGGTTATGTGCATCTCAAGATCATGCCGGGCGCAGAGCGCGACCAGATTATCCGCGCCATGCAGCTTGCCGACCGGGTGTCGATCAATCTGGAAGGGCCGACCTCGCAGCGGCTTCAGGCGCTGGCTCCTAAAAAGGATTTCGACGCCGAACTGGTTCAGATGCTGCGCTGGGCGGGCGAGATCAAGCGCAGCAGCCCGCAGAAACTCGCCAGTCTGGTCACACAGTTTGTCGTCGGCGCGGTGGGGGATACTGACCTCGAACTACTGTCGGTGAGCGAACAGCTTTACCGGCAGATCGGACTGGCGCGGGCCTATTATTCAGCCTTCAGCCCGGTTGTCCAGACACCATTTGAAAATCTGCCGGCCGTCGCCCCATTGCGCGAACACCGGCTGTACCAGTCCAGCTTTTTGCTGCGCGACTACGGCTGGGATGTCGAGGAACTGCCCTTCACGGCGGAGGGCAATCTGAGATTGGATGTCGATCCCAAGCGCGCCTGGGCCGATCTGCACCTGCGTCATGCGCCGGTTGATCTTATGCGCGCCGAACGCGAGGCGCTGCTGCGCGTGCCCGGCATTGGCCCGCAGGGTGCGGACTCGATCCTCAAAGCGCGGCGTCGCGGGCATATCCGCGATCTGGCGGACCTGCGCAAAATTGGCATCCGCGCACCGGAACGAACCGCCCCCTACGTGTTGTTCAATGGCCGCCGTCCTCCCCAGCAGCTTACTCTGTTTGATTAGCCGATTCGGAACTGTTAGTGCCTGCCAGATCGCAGGCCCCTACCGGGTTGAGAAAATCGGCGCTGACCCAGCCCTGCGTATTCTGCCAGATCACCCGGAACCAGCCGGCGTTGCGTTCGGTCGCGGTCCAGGTGGTGCGGTAAGGCAGCCGCGTCATGATCTCACTGCTGGTATCCGGCGCGGTGCGCATTCGGACGATGCGCGTCGTCGTCACCTGACAATTACTCAGCGGTACGGCATCCGCCGCCGGCATACTGATCATGATTTCATCATCTGCAGCTGAGCTACGTGTGCGCGTCGTCGTGGTTCTGCTGGACGGGACCGGCGGCGCAGACAGGCTCCCCGCCGAGGGGTTGGTTGCGTCGGGGGCGACAATCGGCTGCGCGCCATCCAGCGGTGCGCCGGTTACCGGGTCGAGATGATAGAGGTCTTCGCGTCCCTTATACCAGACGACGATGTAAGGCGTGCCATCGGCGAAGAACGTATTCACCTGGTACTCACCCGTCGTCAGGCGCGAAATGACCACCGGACGGCCTGTGACCGGGTTCGTGCCGCTGCCGATAATCGTATTGGCGCCGGTCGGGATGGGGTCATTGGCCGGGGCGCGTGCCGCCAGTTGATCCGGGTCAGGCCGGTCATCGACGGCCAGCACTACGATGTCATTACCCTGCAAAAAAATGGCGACCGGCGCGCCACAGTCGCGGTGGGGCCGGGTATTGATGCGGCCATCGGCAAAGGTGCAGGCTGACTGAACCAGCGCCTGAACCGCCACTGCCGGGAGCAGCGCCGCCGTCACCACGACCAGCAGCGCCAGCAATTGATACCGTCTCATATGCCTTCCTCCAGATCAGAATCTGCCTCCAGCGCCCTATTATTTCCTCTCTTGCGCGCTGTGTCAAAGGCGGGGTGAGGAAATCAGCCGGTACGCAAGTCCCGAAACTGGTACAGCACGCCATCCTCGAAGCCGCGCTTGCGATAATACTCGCGCGTGCCAATTGCCGAAATCACCGCCAGTTTGGCATAGCCACGCTCGCGCGCGATCTCAGCCGCACGTTCGATCAACCGCCGGCCGAGACCGAGGTGCTGCGCCACGCCCGGCGCGATCTCGCCAATTTCGAGCGACTGGCCGTAAACATGCACCTCGCGAATCATGGCCGCGTCCGCAAGTTCCGGGGTGATGGGTGGTTCGGTGGGCAGTGACAGGCGCAGAAAGGCGGCAATATCGCGGCTGGCGGTGATGTATTGCAGAAAAATCTCGTCGCTGCAACTCGTCTGATAGTGAATTTCGTCCAGATGCAGGTCTTCAGCCCGTACCTGCTTGTAGCGAATTTCGCGGGCACGGATGTCCGGGCTGCGCGTGTTCTGCCGCTCCAATTCGTTTTCGACAAGCTGGCGAAAATTGGTCAACTGGTTGCCATCGACAATATCTGTCGAGGGGATGTCGCGGATCACTCGCGTCAGGCGGCAGTATTCCGGTGTTAGCTTGAAGCACTCGACCAGCACGTGCAGTAGCTCGTCGTGAGTGTAGGGCCGCCACGAGCCATCCTCGTACCGCTGCATGAGTTCCGCGCTTTCGATCAGCGAGCAGGGATAGACCTTGAGTTCGTCGGGGCGAAAGTCAGGGTCATCGAACATGCGACGGTAATCGTCGATGTCCGCCTGCGGCGATGAGCCGTACAGATTGGGCATCCAGTGGGCATGTATCTTGAAGCCGGCCTGCCGCAGCAGTTTGACCGCGCGCCGGGTTGCCGCGACATCGTGCCCGCGCTTGTTGAGCCGCAGCACCTCATCGTTGAGGCTCTGGAAGCCGATCTGCACTTTGGTGCAGCCAAGCCGCCGCACGCGCAGTACCTCGTCGGGATCGATATGGTCGGGCCGGGTTTCAATCACCAGCCCGACACAGCGACAGGCTGCTGATTCGTTTTCGCGGTGAGCAGCCTCCAGTTCATCCCACGTGGCGTATTCATCCACGGCTGAACGCGGCAGTTCGCCTCTGGCAATCGCCTGGGCCAGATCATAAGAACGGTGCATCTCGTCGCGGTAGATGGACTGCACAGTCTGGTTGTAGCTGCGCAGCAAATCCGTCCCAAGCAGCCGCACGTTGGCAACATTGCGCTCCGGGTGAAGCTGCGAATTTTCCCGCAGCGCGGCCTCCACTTCCTCGCGGCGGTCGATCCCCCTGCCGAAGTCATGCAGCGCATCAAACGCCCGTTTGATAAACCAGATCTGATAGGTTTCGGGGTAGAACGACCATGTGCCGCCCAGAATAATCAACTCGATCTTGTCGGTTGGGTGGCCGGTGCTGTAATACGACAGCAGCCGGGTATAGGTTTGCAGGTAGGGGTCGAAACCATTCTGCTCGGCCCGCTGCGCCCCCGGCTCATCGGAAAGGTAACTCTTGGGCATCCTCACGTCGTTGGGGCAGAAGATGCACATGCCCGGGCAGGGAAACGGCTTGGTGAGAATTGTCACCGGGGTCACGCCGGAACTGGTGCGCACCGGCTTGCGCCGCAAGCGCAGCAGCACCGCATCGTCATAGGGTGGCAGACCATGCGTGCCCGCCAGTTCCCGGTAGGCCAGGATCATATCGCTGCGGCTGTACATGCCGCCATCAGGCCGGGGATAACGCCGCAGCAGCCGGTGAAACTGCTCCGGCGAAAGGTCGTCACACTCAATGACCGCCTTCAGCAGGGGAATCAGGCGTTCCCGGTGGCGGTCATCCAGTTCTATTGTCAGGGTAGGTCGCATCACCATCACATCATCTGATTACCGGCAGGTGCGCCTATTTTATCAGATGCGGATCGTGAAAAATACGGCGGTTCAGTTGTCAGCTTCGTGGACTTGCTGCTCCTTGAGGGTCTTGCCCAGCACGCGCGTCAGATCGTCGGCGGCAATCTCCAGCCCGAGCATATAACCGTCATACGTGCCGTTCGGGTGTGATTGCGCGCGGACACGGGCGTGTTGCGCCAGTTCGTGCCAGCGTGTGAGCAGTTCCGTCAGTTCTTTGAGCAGCTCAGGTTCCATAACCTTCCTCGAAATTATATTGTATACGAGTATCGCGCATTTTCTGTCAGCCAGCAGGTTGACACGGTTATTCGTAGATGTCGTCAGCCACGGATGAACGTTTGCGCTTGCCGGGTTCTTCTTCGAGTTCGATTTCCAGCCCGCCCACCCAGCGCGATGCCAGATTATAGGCCAGCGCATAAAGAATGCCGCCAATACCGCCGAAAATCGTGGAGGCGACGATGTAGACCACAAAAAACACGCATAGTCCGACTATCCCAAACGCAGTCAGAAAATTCAGTTCGGCAGACTGAAACACAGGATCGCCCGCAACCGTACCCATCGAACTGGCTGCCAAACGGGTAAATGTGCTGACAAAGGCCGCTTGCAGGACCACGAAGATCAGGCCGGTGATGAATGAGGTAATCAGGCCGATCATCGCCCCAATTTTAAAAGCCGAACTGACGCCAACCCGCTTGAGTGTGACCATAACTTCCTCAACGGACTACGTTTGGGTGCTTTATCTACTATAGGATGGGTTTTTGCCACGAAACCGTAAGACCTTATGAATGATATATCAAGAAATAGCAGAAACCCACTTAAATGTGCCGCATTGGTCTTAACATTCCCCTAAAAAGCCGGCAGGTTGTTCCGCCTGCTGTGCACCAGCCGCCGATGATGCTAGACTCTGTGCATGATGGACGAAGCGACCATTCGCCGCCTGAATCACATCAACCGTGAGTTTTATCGCATCGCCGCCGATGAATTCGACCAGACGCGCGGTCAGGCATGGCCGGGCTGGTATCGCCTGCTGCCGCACCTGCACTCGCCGCTGACCGTACTGGATGTCGGCTGCGGCAACGGGCGGCTTGGCGTGTTTCTGGCCGGGCAGGTGGAAATTGCGCATTATCACGGCATGGACAGCAGTCCGGCGCTGCTCGATCACGCCCGCCGGGCGCTGGCGCATTTGCCATCGGTGCAGCTTGAAGAACGGGATATAGTCGAAAATCCGCCCGACTCCGGCCACTACGATCTGGTGGCGCTGTTTGGCGTGCTGCATCATATCCCCGGCGCACAGTCGCGCCAGGCACTCATGCGCGCGCTCGCGCAGAGGGTCAGGCCGGGGGGGGTGCTGGCCTTCGCCTGCTGGCGCTTCTACGAATTTGAGCGGTTCCGCCAGCGCATTGTCCCCTGGCCGGCCGATCTCGCCGTTGAGCCGCACGATTATCTGCTGGACTGGCGGCGGGGGCAGACGGTACTGCGCTACTGTCACTATGTCGATGATGCCGAACACGCGGCCCTGGTGGCTGCTGCCGGCCTGGAAGAGATCGAAAGTTACCGCGCCGATGGTTTCAGTGGGACGGTCAACCGCTACAGTATTCTGAAGTAAACGCCAAACTGCTGATCTGGAGGTGAGGCTGCCCGATGGCCGTCAGAAAGATTCTGCTGTATCCACAGGACGAAGCCGCGCTCCGGCAGAAATCGAACGAAGTCAGGCGCGGTGACCCGCAGCTACAAAGCCTGATTCAGGACCTGAAGGACACGCTCGCCACGCAGGAAGGAAGCGGGCTGGCAGCACCGCAGATTGGCGTTCATAAGCGGGTGGCCCTGGTCGTCTTCGGTCAGGATGAGGGTGAGTTACAGCCGCCGCTGGCGATCATCAACCCGCGCATTATCCAGCAGGGGCCGCTGACCAGAGGCTTCGATGGCTGCCTGAGCGTGCCGGGGCTGTATACGTGGGATACACTGCGTCCGCAGTGGCTGGTATTCACCGCCCGCGATGAACACTGGCGCAAAATCCAGATGCGGGTCGAGGGGGCTGATGCGCGGGGAGTCAGCCATGAGGTCGATCATCTGGATGGGGTGCTGTTTCTCGATCATCTCGACGCAGACAGCAAACTCTATATCCGCCAGCAGGACAGCGAGGGGATGAGACTTTCGTTAGAGTGAGTCACCGGTTTTCGAGTCGCTGACTGGCAAAAGCGCCCGCACACCGCTACCATAGCTGGATCATGATACCGACATCATTCCGCCTGCAAAAACTGAACAGCCGCACTCTGCCCTGGCCGGTGAACTGGGCTGAACTGTTCGGCGCGGATCGCCCGCTGATTCTCGAAATCGGTTTCGGACAGGGCGAGATGCTGCTGCATCTGGCCCAACAGCACCCCGACGCGAACATTATCGGTCTGGAAGTTTCCAACCGCTGTCTGACAAAGGTCGAAGATCGAATCGAACGACTGGGGCTGCGCCATGTGCGCGTGATTCATGCCCCGGCGGAAACGGCGCTCTACCATCTGTTTGAGCCGGCGACGATCCGCGAAGTGCATATCAATTTCCCCGACCCCTGGTTCAAGTCACGGCATGAACACCGCCGCCTGATACAGCCCGATACTGTGCGGGTGCTGGTCAGCCGCCTGCAACCCGGCGGACGCCTGTATCTGGCAACCGACATCCGCGAATACGCTGAAATGACGCACGACTTGTTGAGCCAAACACCGGGTCTGGATAATCTGCTGGAAACACCCTGGGGCGATACCCTGCCGGGGCGTATCGTCACCAAGTACGAACGCCGGGCCAGACGCGAAGGCCGCGCCTGCTATTATTTTGCCTATCAGCGCAGCGACCTGCCCGCGCCGCCCATCCCGGTTATCAAGGAGCTGCCCATGCCGCATGTCGTGATTGAAACGCCGCTGTCGCTTGAAGCCATGCGTGCCGCTTTCGTGCCTGTGGAGCATCACTACGATGAGACGCACATCCACCTGCAATTCGTCTATCTGGGCGAGCGGACGCTGCTGTTTGAGGTCTACGTGAAAGAACCAACGATTGACCAGCACGTGGCGCTGCTGCTGATTGCACGCGACCAGCCAAATGAATACACGCTGCAATTAAGCACGCTGGGGCATCCACGCCCGACCGCCGGGATTCACACTGCAACCAACCTGCTGTCAGACTGGCTTGTCAGCCTGCACCCGCAAGCCCGGATTCTCAAGCGTAAGACGCGGGCAACCAGCCGCGACGCTAATTCAGGCCGGCGCGCTTCTGCTGATACTCATAATCCCGAATGATCGTGTCGTAGGTCAGAAGCAGTTCATCCATGACTTCTTCCCACGACATTTTACACATGCTTTCGCGCGCGGCCCGGCCCATTGCCCGGCGTTTGTCCGGGTTTTCCACCAGTTCGCGCACCTGCGCCACCATCGTGTCGAGGTCGCCCGGCTCGAACATATAACCGTTGATACCCTGCTGGATGATTTCCGGCATCCCGCCGACGTTACTCCCCACGACCGGGATACCTGATGCCATCGCTTCAGCCGCCACGAGGCCAAAGGTCTCAATCGGTGAGGAGGGGAAAAGGAAAATATCGGCGGAAGCAAAAGCCCGGCTCAGGTCGATGCCGGATTTATAGCCGGTGAACGTCACGGAGCGGCCGGCAAAAATGGACTCCAGTTTTTCGCGGTAGGGGCCATCGCCGACGATAGCCAGATGCGTGTTGGGTACGTTATCCAGCACCGGCAGAATCTGTTCGACCTGCTTTTCCACGG
>Ga0079224_100000415_pt1 | contig 41133 bp, 39 predicted proteins | sample Stecom2015_FD_80414 | JGI IMG/M metagenome (GOLD analysis project Ga0079224, IMG submission 80414) | Agricultural soil microbial communities from Utah to study Nitrogen management - Steer compost 2015 | ecosystem: Environmental > Terrestrial > Soil > Agricultural land | place: USA: Utah... | reverse complement strand
GTAGGCGGCGCCCAGCGTGATTCCGTCGACACCCGGTCCGAGCTCCTCGGCCCAGCCGGAGTTCTCGTGTCCGAGGACGAACGGTGGCTCTTGTGCCCCCGGCATGCCCTTGTCGAACATGTCGTAGATCGCCACGTCGGAGTGGCAGGCGCCAGCGCCGGCGACCTTGAGCACCACCTCACCAGGGCCAGCCGTTGGACGGTCGACCTCCGTCAGCACCGGGAACGTCTTCCAGTCTTGGAACCTCACTGCCTGCATCCGGGACCTCCACGCGCGTCATTGGTGTCAAGGCCGTTACCCCGGAAGCCCACCATCAACACCGCGGGCTTGGAAACAGGCCATGGTGCGACCTTACGGCCAGTCCACCCCGATCAGGGACCGGCCTATTGCGAGCAGAGAGCAACTACCAGGTCATGGCGATAGCTTGTCGCTCAACGCTGCCGACATCGTTTCTCCAGGTCGGCCAGGTGCGGCGTCGCTGAGCACCGACAATGGCGGGTACGGATATGGGCTCGAACCTCACCATTTGGTCCGCTGTCTCGTCGGAGGACTAGGAGGCATGTGAGGATCGAGCACGCGAGCGGGAGAGCCATGACGACCCCATCCGAGACGGAGCCTGGACAACCCGATCCGGGCCTGAGTGCGCTCATGAGCGAGCGGCGGCAGCTGATCAATCTGGCGTACCGCCTCTTGGGCTCCTTGGCCGATGCCGAGGATGTCGTCCAGGAGACGTACGCACGGTGGTACGCCATGTCGCCGGAGCAGCAGGAGGCGATCGAAACCCCGGCGGCATGGCTCATGAAGGTGGCCAGCCGCATCTGCCTCGACGTGCTCCGCTCGGCTCGAGCGAGGCGCGAGCGCTATGTGGGTGAGTGGCTCCCCGAGCCGCTGCCAGAGAACACAGAGTGGATCACAGAACGGTCGAGTGGTGCCACGGTCGATCCGGCCGACCGGGTCACGCTCGACGAGTCGATCAGCATGGCGTTCCTCGTCGTGCTCGAGTCGATGACGCCAGCCGAGCGCGTCGCATTCATCCTGCATGACGTCTTCCGCTATCCCTTTGGCGAGGTCGCGGAGATCGTCGGACGCACACAGGCGGCGTGCCGGCAGCTGGCATCGTCGGCGCGTCGACGCATCCGCGAATCGCAGGTCCCGACACCTCCCACGGCAAGGCAGGCCGACGTCATCCGAGCCTTCAAGCTGGCCTGGGAAGCCCGGGACATCGAGGCCCTCATCAGCATCCTCGACCCCGATGCCACCGCCATCGGCGACGGCGGCGGGCTCGTCAGAGCCGAACCGCAACCCATCGCGGGCGCGGAGCGTATCGCGCGCTTCTACCTCGATCGAGCTGTCGAGATGCCCCAGCTCAAGCTCATTGAGCGCACGGTTAGCGGGCAGCCCGGACTCGTCGCTCAGTTGGGCGGCGTGACCATAGCGGTGCTGGCGTTCGACGTCGTAGGCGACCGGATCAAGCGCATCTGGGCGGTCCTCAATCCCGACAAGCTCCGGGCCTGGTCGACGGACTGAGACGATCGGTCCACGCGCCGGCACGTGATCTCGCGCGACCAGACCTCGGTAGGATCTCCTACCGTGACTGTGCGCTTCGGTGTCTTCGTGCCACAAGGCTGGCGGATGGATCTGGTCGAGATCGCCGACCCGGTCGAGCAGTACGAGGCCATGACGGCCGTGGCCAAGGCCGCTGACGCGGGTCCATGGGACTCGATCTGGGTCTACGACCACTTTCACACCACGCCCGAGCCGACCCGCAACACGACGTTCGAGTGCTGGACGATCACGGCGACGCTCGCCCGCGATACTCAGCGGGTCAATGTGGGGCAGATGGTCGGCTGCAACGGCTACCGGCAGCCGTCGCTCTACGCCAAGATCGCGTCGACTGTAGATGTCGCGAGCCACGGCCGGCTATATGCCGGCATCGGCGCCGGCTGGTATGAGCACGAGTGGCGCGCCTACGGCTATCAGTGGCCGGAGCTGCGGGATCGGATGGGGAGCTTCAGCGAGGCTGTCGAGATCATCCATCGCATGTGGACCGAGGATGATGTGGTCTTCCGGGGCAAGTACTACTCGGTCGACAAGCCCATCAACGAGCCTAAGGGTGTGCGCAAGCCGCACCCACCGCTCTGGATCGGTGGCGGCGGCGAGCGGGTCACGCTCAAGCTGGTCGCCAAGTACGGCGACGCATGCAATGTCGGCGCGGGTAAGCCTGAGGTCATCAAGCGCAAGCTCGAAGTGTTGCGCGAGCACTGCGATGCGGTCGGGCGCGACTTTGACCAGATCATCAAGTCCACCAACATCATGCTCGAGCCGGGGGAGAGCACGGGCGAAATCCTGGCGCGGGTCGAGGGCGCGGTCAACGCTGGCGCTGACTACGTCATCGTCTACATTCCCCGGGTCGCGTACGACCATGAGCCGCTACACCGGTTCGCCGCGGAGGTCATCCCTCAGTTCGCGGGTTGAGACCATGCTGGGCGGCCAAGCGTTCTCGGCCGCCCAGCACCGCGGCCTTCACACGCGCAGCAGGTGATACCGCTGGCACACGTTGTCAAGCCACGACCATTGCACGAGGTTGGTCCCGTTGGCGAGGCCGCAGAACGACAGGTCGAGGACCTTGCCACTGTGGCGAGCCACGAATCGCACCGACCCGTCGGCCAGCGGCTCCAGGCGCCACTGGCTTTGGGTGCCGGTGCAGGCGTTTTGCTCAACATTGGCCCCGTCGCCGGCGGAGCCGCCGGCCACGACCAGGCAGCTGCTCGCCGCCGAGGTTGGGCGGATCTGGTAGTAGCCGTTGTCGGTGTGGGTGAAGGTCCATCGCTGGCACGCTGAACCCAACCATTCCCACTGCCGGATGTTCGTACCGTTGGCGGTCGCGCAGTTCGTGACATCCACGACGCGACCGCTCTGGCTCGCGGCGATCGCGAGCGTACCGACCGGCTGGAGCCGCCACTGTTGACAGTTGTTGTTCAGCCACGACCAGATCTGGACGTTCACCCCCGATCCCGTGCCACAGTTGGTGACGTCCAGCACCCGGCCACTGCTACGGCTGATCAGCCGGAACCAGCCGTCGGTGGTCGGGACCACCTGGAACTGCTGGCATGCGTTGTTCAGCCAGGCCCACTGCCGCACGTTGACCCCATCACCGCTGCCGCAGTCGGTCACGTCTAGGGCTTTGCCACTGTTCACGTTCACGAGCCGGTAGTAGCCATCCGCTGTGGGGTCGAGCACCCACTGACTGGCGTTGCCGGTGCAGCCCTGCTGCACCACGTTGGCGCCGTCGGAGGTTCCGGTCGCGTTCAGGCAGAGGCCGCTGTTGCGATTGATCACCTGGTAGGCCGCGCCCTGCACGTTCGCCGTGATGGGGCCATGCTCCCCGGACGGAACGGCCAGGCTGGTGCTGGTGGACACCGGGCTGCCGAAGTTCGGCGTACCGTTCGGGTTCCACGTGAATGACTGAGCCCGAGTAGATCTGGTGCTGCCACAGCCCTGGCTGCTGCTGGCGTTGCCGTGGTAGACAATCCAGTCCTGGCTGCCGTCGGGCGATTTGAAGAACCCGTTGTGCCCGGGGCCGAAGACACCGTTGGCGGACTGGAACACGGGGTTGGGGGACTTGGTCCAGGACGAGGCGCTCATCGGGTCGCTCCCGGTGAGCGTCAGCATGCCCAGCTTGTAGAACTGGGTGTTGCACGAGCTCGCCGAGTAGACGACGAATGTCTGCCCATTGCGCTGCAACACCTCGGGCGCCTCATTGGTCCGCCCGCCCTGCGTCTCCCAGCTGAACGTCGGCTGGGAGATGACGACGTGCGGACCGGTCACCGTCCACGGATTGCTCATCTGCGCGATCAGGATGCTCTGATCCTGGCCGATCCATTGCGAGTACAGCAGGTAGAGCTGCCCGTTGAGCTGCAGGTAGGTGCCATCGATGTTCCAGGTGTTCGGTATTGGTGTGCCCATGTACCGGTATGGACCCATCGGGTCGTCGCCGGCGCTCTCCAGCACCCGCAGTCGCTGGAAGTCGAGTGTGCCCTGCTGGCCCGCCGTGTACATCAGGTACCACCGGGTGCCGTTCGGTCCGGTCAGCCTGTGGAACTCGAACGCCCAGAAGTTGCAGCATCGGTCCGGGGCGGTCTCCGACCACACGTAGACCGGTGCCGCCGAGCTGAGCCCGGCTAGGGTCGGCGACTTGCGCATGACCAACTGGGATGTCCAGGTGGTGGTGGCGAGGTAGTAGTTGCCGTTGAAGTACTGCAGCCACGGATCCGCGCCGTTGGGAAGCAACGGATTCGTGAAGCTGGTCTCGCCGACCGCCTCGGCGGGACCGACGAGCATGACCGGAAGGCCGAGCGCGACGAGCATGGCGCAGAGCACGCTGGCGAGCCGGCGCCGCAGGCGTCCGCCGTGACCACGGATCGTCCTCACTGGATGCCCTCCTTGGTGAGCCGCCACTCCTGGCACAGGCAGCCGGTCGGGCCCCATTGGGTCACGATGGCGCCGTCGGCTTGCGAGTTCTGGAACACCTCGAGCAGCTTGCCGCTGTTGCGGTTGGGCATCTGGTAGTGACCTGCGGTGGTGGGCACGAAGGCCCACTCCTGGGTGGGGTGGCTCGTCGGTCCCCATTGGACGGCTTGCACGCCGTCGGCGGTCTGCGCGCTCGGTATCTCGAGGAGCTTGCCGCTGTTCTTGTTGGTCACGTGGAAGTAGCCGCCGCTGGTTGCGGTGATACGCCAGACCTGGTTCGGGGTCGTGGCGGCAGCCCACTGGACCGCTCCGGCACCATCCGCCATGGATGCCCCGGCGATCTGCAGGGCCTTGTTGCTGCTCCGGTTGACGAAGCGGAACTCCGGTGGCAACGAGGTCCCATTCTGGTAGACCGCGATCATGTCCAGTTCGGCGGAGGTCCCGTTGTAGGAGAACCGGATGGTGTTGCTGCCGGCATTGAGGTTCGCGTTGAACTGAGCCCACTGGTATCGGTTCCAGTCCACGGTCCGTGGATAGGTGACGGTGCCCGCCGAGGCGCCGTTGACGCTGACCGCGTGCGTGCTGGTGCCGGTTGTACCGTTCGTGTAGCGGGCCAGCACGGTGTACGACCCGGATGCCGGAACCCGTACGCTGAACTGCACGTAGCTGTTCGGGAAGTTGATGAACCCCACCTTGGATCCGTTCGAGGCGTCCACGTGGGAGATCGTCTGCACGTTGCTCAGGCTCGCCCGCTCGGCCTCGTAGTAGTGCGCGTAAAGGGGGATGGTGCCGACCCGAATGTCGTTGTGGCCCGTCTGCAAGTTCTCCGGATTGGTCGCGTGGTAAAGGGTCCGTCCATCAGGGCTGATGTCGAAGCCCTGCGCAAAGCCGGAGAAGTAGCCGCCCTGGGTGAAGGTGCCATCGAACGTGACCGCATAGGGCAGCCGCTCCCACGGGCCCTGGCCCAGGTTGTAGTTCACGAAGAAGTTCTGCCCGCCGCTGATCTGCCCGCTGCTGGTCAGGCCCCACATCGAGGAGACGATCACCATGCCGTTCGGGCCGCCGGCCGGCACCCACTTGACGAACGGCGACGAGCCGATGCCGCGACCGTTGGCCAACATGATCGGCGTACCAAGACCCGACGGCCAGCTGAGCCCATCCGGCGACAGCTTGAAGTAGATCGGCGCGGTGTTCTGGCTCACGCTGGGCCGGTTCACCACTTCGTACGTCGCAAGATACTGGCCGTTCGGCAGCCTGGTCACGGTGATCATCCCGGGCCGGTCCTGCTGGTTGGCGACCGCTGCCACGTTGACCTGCGGTCCCCACGTCTGCCCGCCGTTGGTGGACCGGCGATAGACCACCGCCTGGAGGATGCCGGCCGCTTTCTGCCGTTCGTCGGAGTAATAGACGACCAGGTTGCCGGTCGCATCCAGCGCCAACGCCGGCTCCCAGATGGTCGTCGTGGTCGACGATGGGCTTGGATCGTAGATAGCAGGACCGCCCATGTCCACTGTGCTCAGTAGGGACCAGGTCGTGCCACGGTTGGTGCTTCGGTAGATGACGATGCGGCTGCTCGACCGGTTCGCCGGCATGATCATGCCGGCGAGCAGGATGTCCCCGGCGTTGAGCACGCCGACCTGCTGGGGGACCTCGAACAGGAACGGTTGTGCTGTGAGTGTCTCATTTGGAAAGTCCTGGCTCGGCACCACGTTCGTGACCAAGCTCCAGCTCGTGCCGCCATTGGTACTGCGATAGATCGGATAGACCTGTACGCCGCCCACGAGGACAAGCTGGTCGAACGTGACGAGCAGTTCGCCGTTGAAGGCGCCGTTGTGCTTCAGGGCGATCACCTTGGCGTACGTCGTACCGGCCGGGTCGAACGGCGCACCCTGGGGTGGCGAATAGACGAGTGCTCCATTGCCGGTGGTGACCGCAGCGGCAGGCTCAGCTGTGGTGACGGTGACCAGTGCCGTGGCCGCGATGACGGTGGCGGCGGTGATCGCGGCGCGGCCCCGGAAAGATCTCTGACGTGTGCTGACTCGCATGGCATGGGCCCCCTTTGCCGGGACGTCCTGTGCCGCCTCGATCGACTTGTCCGATATGCTGGCTTCTTTACAACGTTGTAAAAGGCACTGTGAGCAGTCTCGCCAATGGCAGGTATAGACGTCAATGTTTCTGCGGGTCACGGGTCGATAACGCTTGGCGACGGGCACCAAGTCTGCTCCGTCCGGCCTGCGGGACCGGTCTGGCATTGTGGATGCACCGGCAAGGTCGGATAGACAGGGCAAGGTCGGATAGACAGGGTTAGCGAGCGCCGGCCGGAGCCCACAAGGAGTACCGAATGCCTGCCACGATGCACGACGTCGCCAAGCTAGCGGGCGTATCGATCAAGACTGTCTCCAATGTGCTCAGCGGCTATCCGTACGTGCGCGACTCCACTCGGGCGAAGGTGCTCGCGGCGGTCGACGAGCTCGGCTATCGGATGAACATCTCCGCGCGGAACCTGCGGGCTGGGCGTACGGGGATCATCGCTCTCGCGGTTCCCGAGTTGAGCCTGCCGTACTTCGCCGAGCTCGCCGCCGAAGTCATCCGGGCCGCCGAGGAGAAGTTCTGGACGGTGCTGGTCGAGCAGACCAGTGCGCTGCGGGATCGCGAGATCGCGGTGCTGTCCGGCTCGCGCCGGCACCTCATCGACGGGCTGATCCTCGCACCGCTCGCGGTGGGCAGCGAGGACATCGGACAGCGCCAAGCCGACTTTCCGGTGGTGCTGCTCGGTGAGCGAACCTTCGACGGGCCGGTCGACAACGTCACCATGAGCAACGTCGAGGCGGCTCGGGCGGCCACGCAGCACCTCATCGACATTGGTCGACGCCGGATCGCGGTGATCGGTGCCCATCCGGGCGAGGGCGACGGCACGCCCATCCTCCGGCTCGAGGGGTACCTCGCGGCGCTACGGGACGCCGGGATCGAGCCGGACAGCGAGCTGATCGCCCCGGCTGGCCTGTGGCACCGGGCGGAGGGGGCGGAGGCCATGGGGCGGTTGCTTGACTCCGGTTCGCCGATCGACGCGGTGTTCTGCTTCAACGACACGCTCGCGCTGGGTGCCCTGCACGTGCTCTTGCGGCGCGGCGTGCGGGTGCCCGACGACATCGCGATCATCGGGTTCGACAACATCGAGGAGGCTCGGTTCTCCATGCCGCCGCTGACCTCGGTCGATCCCGGTCGTGACCAGATCGCCCGCACTGCGGTCGAGCTGCTGACCGACCAGATCACGGCGCGGCGGCGCCGCGACGGTTCCGTCGACGGCGAGAAGCCTGGCGGCCGTGCTCATCGGCAGGTGGTGGCCGACTTCTCCATCAAGGTACGCGAATCGACGGTTGGCTCGGCCGCCGCGGACTGGTCGACCGCACAGCGAGCTGCGGAGTCAACCGCGTAGGGAAGTGCGGCTCATTCCTCGCGCCGATCATGAACTGCGGTTCATGATCGGCGCGGAAACGGGACCCTGAGGTCATGATCACGGGGATCTTGACCAACCCATTGATCTCCTTGACCAACCCCATGATCACAAGTCCTTGAGCAATCTAAGATCACGCGATCTTGAGGGTGCCGGCTGGTCGGTTCCCGCCATGATCTGCGTTTGCGGTACGACCGGCACGGAATGTGTCGCGTTCGTACCGGAAACGTAGATCCTTCTGGCCAGGAACGGCTGCTCGCACTGGGTCGGTCACGGACGGTCACCGGTGGTCACCGGTGGTCACCGTTACCAAGACGTTACAGGTGTTGCCGTTGACGGCTCCTGTGTCGGTGTGCAGGCTCCTTTACAACGTTGTAAATGCCCGCCGCGAAGGCAACGAGCTGAATCGAGGAGATGGCGGTGCGACGACCCAAGATCTACACGACACTTTTGGCCGCAAGCGTGCTCGTGCTCGGGCTGGCGGCGTGCACTGAGGAAACCGACGGCGGCTCAACGGGGCCAACGAAGATAACCTTCTGGAATGGATTCACCGACGCCGATCGACCCCACGTCGAGGAGCTGGTCAGGCGGTTCAACGAGTCCCAGAGCGATGTGATCGTCGAGATGACCATCCAGCCATGGGACGTCATCAACCAGACCCTGCTGCCGGCGTACGCGGCGGGAGAGGGGCCGACCATCATCGGCATTGGCGCCGAGTCGTTCGCCGGATACGTCTCCGCCGGCGCGTGGGCGCCGGTGGATGAGGTCTACGACGAGGGCATCCTGGATACGGCGACGCTGCCCGCCGCGAGCATCGAGGCGACCACCTACCAGGGCGCCCGCTACGGCGCACCCATGGTCGCCGCCGCCGGCATGCTGTATTACAACAAGTCAATGTTCGCTGAGGCGGGACTGCCAGGACCGCCAGAGACCATGCAGCAGCTCGCCGAGTACGCCACACGGCTGACCGACTACCGCGAGGGTGACGAGGCGAACAGCAAGTACGGATTCCTGCTGCCTGATCATGGCGCTATGCCGCACTGGGCCGTCCTGCTGTGGGCCGACGGCGGCGGCGTCGTCGCCGAGGATAACAGCCGTTCGCTGCTCGGCGATCCGGCCAGCATCAAGGCGGCGGAGTTCTGGACCGACCTCGTCATCAACAAGCACATCTCGCCGGCGGGCATGAGCGGGGTCGAGGCGGACAACCTCTTCGCAGCGGGCAGGGCGGCCATGGTGATCAACGGGCCGTGGTCTTCCGGGGCGTTCACCCAGGCTGGTATCGACTATGGGATCGCGCCGGTCCCGCCGGGCTCGGCCGCTCAGGTATGCGCAGCCGTGAGCGTCAATATGCACATCGATGCCAACGCGACGGAGGCCGAGAAGCGAGCGGCGTTTAAGTTCTTTGAGTTCTGGAACTCGCCAGAGTCCCAGATCTACTGGGCGGTTAACACGGGTTTCCCGCCGACCCGTACGGACGTGCCGGCCAGCGCCGTTGCGGAGAACCCGACGTCGGCCGCGTTCAGCCAGGCCGTGGGCGCGCGGTTGTACCTGCAGGGCCTGACCATGGCCACGCAGATCAACGATGACGTGGTGATCCCGACCATCCAGAAGATGACCCGGGGTGAGGGGTCGCCCGCCGAACTCATGACCGCTGCCGCAGCGCAGGTCGACGCCCTGCTCGCCAGCGGATGACCGTCGAGTCCATGCGGGCAGCGAAGTCGCGGCCCGAGAGTGTCAGACCGGTCCGGCGCCGCTCGCGGATAGGGTGGCGCCGGACCCGCACCGCGCTGGCCTTCCTGGCGCCAGCGTTGACCGTCATCACGATCTTCGTCCTGTGGCCGATGGTGAACGCGCTGCGGACGTCGTTCACCAACTCCCGCATCCTCGGCGATCCGGACTGGGTGGGCCTGGCCAACTACAGCCGGCTCGTCTCGGACGATCGGTTCCTCAACGCACTGGGCAACACCGCGCTCTATGCGGCGGTCACGACACCGATCTCGGTGGCGTTCGCCCTCGCCTTGGCGCTCCTGCTCAACCGTGCCCTCCCGGGCCGCGGGCTGTTCCGGGCCATGGTGTTCTTCCCCTTCGTCGCGTCGCTTGGAGTCGTGTCGATCGCCTGGGCCTTCGTGCTGGACCCGCAGGTCGGGTTGGTCAACCACTGGCTTGGCCAGATTGGACTGTCGATTGGCGACGGCGTGCGCGACCCGCAGTGGGCGATGCCCGCCGTGATGCTTGTCGGCATCTGGCGCAACACGGGCTTCTTCATGGTCATGTACCTTGCTGGGCTCCAATCCATCCCGCGCGACCTTCGGGAGGCGGCCCTGATCGACGGAGCGGGGGTCGTCAACCGGTTCCGTTACGTCACCTGGCCCTTGCTGTCGAACACGACCATGTTCGTAGTGATGATCGCCTCGATCTTCGCCTTCCAGGCCTTTGACCAGATGTACGTCATGACCGCCGGCGGCCCGTTCTTCCGCACCGAGACGCTGGTCATGCTGACGCTGAGTACCGGCTTCCGGAACTTTGAAATGGGCTACGCGTCGGCCATGTCCTGGGTGCTAGTAATGATCATCTTGGCGCTGAGCCTCGCTCAGCTCGCCTACTTCCGCAGGCGGGCGGTCCAGTACTGATGAGCATCACGCAATCCAGCCTCACTCAGTCCGGTGCGAGCGACGGGAACCCCCGCGCCGCACCCGACCGCCCGCGGGGTGGTCGGTGGTCAGGTGGCCCGGTCGCGACCGTGGCGGCGGTGGCCGTCCTCATCCTCATCTCGGCCGCGTTCCTCATCCCGTTCGTCTGGATGGCGAGCGCCTCGGTGCGCACGCAGGGCGATCTGCTCGGTCATCCGATGACGCTATGGCCGCAGCAGTTCACCTTCGAGAACTACGTCAACGTGTGGAGCCGGATCCCCTTTGGACGGCAGTTCCTTAACACGGCCATATACGCCGGAGTCGTCGCGGTGGTCTCGGTGATCCTCGACTCGATGGCCGGCTACGCCTTCGCCCGGTTCACCTTCCCCGGGCGTGGCGTGCTGTTCGTCGTGGTTCTGGTGACCCTGATGCTGCCGATCCAGGTCACGTTGATCCCCGTCTACCAGTTGCTCTCCGACCTCGGCTGGATCAATACACTCCACGGCCTGATCATCCCCCGGATGGCCGACGCGTTCGGCATCTTCTTCATGCGGCAGTTCTTCCTCTCGGTGCCGCGTGACCTGGAGGACGCCGCACGTGTGGACGGGTTCTCCGAGTTCGGGATCTGGCGCCGGATCATGATGCCCTTGGCCTGGCCGGCGGTGCTGACGCTCGGGCTGTTCAACCTGCTGTACAACTGGAACGACCTGCTCTGGCCGCTGGTGGTGACCACCGACGAGCGGATGCGCACGCTGCCGGCCGGACTCGCTCTCTTCAAGGGCCAGCACAGCGCCGAGTACGGCCTGCTGATGGCCGGGGCGATGCTCGCGCTGCTGCCGATGGTCGCCGCGTTCCTCCTGGTGCAGCGCCGGTTCATCGAAGGCATCGCAACTACGGGATTGAAGTAGGGGAATTGCCCGGTGAGATGGTATGAGCAGGACAGGATCCACTTTGCGGTCGGCGTGGAGGACACGTTCATCCCGCAGGCGAGGCCGGGTGAGCGCCCGCTCGACGAGTACGAATTGACGCAGCACTACCAGCACTGGCACTCCGACCTCGCGTTGGCGAGAGAGGTCGGCGCCACCATGATCCGGTGGGGGATTCCGTGGTATCGGGTCAACCCGGCACCCGGGCGGTGGGACTGGAACTGGCTCGACCGAGCGGTCGCGCGACTGGTCGAGCTCGAGCTGGAGCCCATAGTTGATCTCATGCACTACGGCACCCCGCTGTGGCTGGAGGAGCAGTTCGCCAACCGCAATTACCCCGAGCTGGTCGCGGAGTACGCGGCCACGGTCGCCGATCGGTACGCCGGCCAGCTGCGCATCTTCACACCACTGAACGAACCCTTGCTCAACATCCTCTACTGTGGTGAGTTCGCCTACTGGCCGCCCTACCGCAAGGGAAGCGAAGGATTCGTCACGCTGCTTCGGGCCATCAGCCGTGGCATCGCCCTGACGCAGCGAGCGGTGACGGACGTCCTCGGTGCCAGCGCGAGCTTCGTCCACGTCGAGGCCTCGTTCCGGTTCGTGGACGAGGCGCCCGGCGAGGACCCAACGCGTACGCAGGAGATCACCCATCTCAGGCACCGGGCCTACGTGGTAGGGGACCTGATCACCGGCCGGGTTGGCGACGATCACCCGCTCGCCGGTTACCTGCGCGATGCCGGCTTCACCGACGCCGATTTCGCCTGGGCGCGCGAGCACGCGGTGATGCCGGACGTGATGGGTGTGAACTACTATCCGGCGCTCTCCACCGAGCGGTTGGGAGCGGACTATCACGATGGCGGACCGCTGGACCCGAGACCGCGCGTGAATGCGTGGACGGACGGGTTGGCCGACGTGCTCGTGGCCTACGCCGATCGGTACCGCCGGCCCGTCTTCCTCACCGAGACGGCCTGGACCGGCACGGTAGCGGAGCGCCTCGCCTGGCTCGACGCTTCGGTCGCCTGCGTCCGCGCGCTCCGCGAGCGCGGCGTCGATGTCGTGGGGTACACGTGGTGGCCCCTGTTCGACATGGTGGAGTGGACGTACCGTCACGGCACCGAGCCGGCCGAGGCGTACCGGCTCGCCATGGGGCTTTGGGATCTGGTGCCCGACGACCGCGGTGAGCTTCGCCGCGTGCGCAACCCAGTTGCCGACCGGTTCCGCTACCATGCAACGTTCGGCACCGCGTTCACCCCCGATCACCGCCACTGAGGAGTCCACAGTGCTCACGGCGTCTGTCACGATCGACCCGGCGTACCGGATCGCGCCCGTTCACCGCCGGACCTTCGGCTCGTTCGTCGAGCACCTTGGCCGTTGCGTCTACACCGGCATCCACGATCCCGGCCACCCGACCGCCGATTCGGACGGGTTCCGCGGTGACGTAGTCGAGCTGGTCAAGGAGCTCGGGGTCACGACCGTGCGGTATCCGGGCGGAAACTTCGTCTCGGGCTACCGGTGGGAGGACGGCATCGGGCCGGTCGAGCGGCGGCCGGTCCGGCTCGACTTGGCATGGCACAGCACCGAGCCGAACCTCGTCGGTGTTGACGAGTTCATCCGCTGGTGCCGCCGCGTCGGCGTCGAGCCGATGCTCGCCGTCAACCTCGGGACCCGGGGCATCCAGGAGGCGCTCGACCTGCTCGAGTACTGCAACATCGAGAAGGGGACGGCGCTGTCCGATCTGCGCCGCCAGAACGGGTCGGCGCAGCCGCATGGCGTGCGCATCTGGTGCCTGGGCAACGAGATGGACGGTCCATGGCAGATCGGGCACAAGACCGCCACGGAGTACGGGCGGCTCGCCGCCGAGACCGCTCGGGCCATGCGTCTCATCGACCCCAACCTGGAACTGGTCGCCTGCGGCAGCTCCGGCTCTGGCATGCCCACGTTCGGGTCGTGGGAAGCCACCGTACTCGAAGAGGCCTACGACGAGGTCGACTTCATCTCCGCGCACGCCTATTACGAAGAGAAAGACGGCGACACGAACAGCTTCCTGGCCTCGGCGCTGGACATGGACCACTTCATCGACTCGGTGGTCGCAACCGCCGACCACGTCCGAGCCCGACGGAAGGCCACCAAGCGGATCCACATCTCCTTCGACGAGTGGAACGTCTGGTACATGAGCCGCCTCCCCGCGCAGCTCCCGACCGACTCCTGGCCGGTGGCCCCGCCGCTGCTCGAGGACAACTACAGCCTGCTCGACGCCGTCGTCGTTGGCAGCCTGCTGATCTGCCTGTTGCGCCACAGCGACCGGGTCCATGCCGCGAACCTCGCGCAGCTCGTCAACGTCATCGCTCCGATCATGACCGAGCCAGGTGGGCGGTCGTGGCGCCAGACCACGTACTACCCGTTCGCCCAGGCCGCCCGGAACGCCGCCGGCGACGTGCTCCGCCTGGTCACGGAGACTCCGTGCCTGGAGACCGCGAAGTACGGCGAGGCACCGGTCGTCGACGCCGTCGCGACACTCGACGAAGGCTCGAAGGCGGTCGCCGTCTTCGCGGTCAACCGGTCGTTGTCGGATCCGGTGACGCTCGCGATCGACGCCCGCGCGCTCGGCCAGGCACAGGTAATCGAGTGCACGAGCCTGTGGGGTCCGGACATCTACCAGAAAAACACGGCGGACCGGCCGGACGCGGTCGTACCACGTCCAAATGAGACGGTACGCCAGGACGGCGCCCGGCTTGAAGTCGTGCTTCCCGCGGTGTCGTGGACCATGCTCCGCCTCCGGACCGCTGCAGAGGAGTCGTAGCACGAGACGCTGCGCTAGCCGGCCCGGTCCCGGTCAACCGGTGATCGCTTCTGCGAGCACCAGGCCGCAGTAGGCCGCCCCCAATCCTGCTAGCACGCTGGCGATGATGTTCGCGGCCGCGTAGAACCACGCGCGGGCCTGGAACAGCCGCAGTGTCTCGAAACTGAACGTGGAGTAGGTGGTCAACGCACCGCAAAATCCGGTTCCCGCCGCCAGCATGACGGTGTCGTTCGCCGGCAGCCCGACCAGGAAACCGAGCAGCAACGATCCCGCGACGTTGACGAGCAGGGTGCCCCACGGAAAGACCGAGTCCTGCCGCGCCTGCACCGCCCGGTCGGTCAGGTACCGCAACGGGGCGCCCACCGCAGCACCCGCCGCGACCAGTACCACCTCGATCATGGGGTTGCCTGACGGTGTGAGTGCCGGCGCACGGCGTGGATGACCGTGCTGGTCAGCGCGGCGCCCGCCCACACCGCGAGCAGTGCGGCGACGAGCGTGCCAGCCAGGTAGAGCAGGGCCGTTCGCGCGGCGCCCGCCGACACCGCCTCTTCGATCTCCACGGCGTATGTCGAGAAGGTGGTGTAACCGCCCAGGACCCCGACGCCGAGGAACGGGCGCACGAGACGGCGGCCGGTCCACACATGACTGACCATTGTCATGAGGACGCCGATGAGCAGGCATCCGGACACGTTGGCGGCGAACGTGGACCACGCGAACTGACCCGGATCGTGGGGGAATGCCTCCGCTAGCCCGTACCGCGCGAGCGCTCCGGCCACACCGCCGATGGCAATCGCGCCCAGCACCGGAAGCACGCTGGGACGCAATTCGGCCCGCTCGGCCGGCACGCTCAGGTCGACGTCGGCGTCAACCGGGGTTTCGTCGGGCGTATCCATGCGGATCATCCTAGGGAGGTGGGCGTCGAGGAGCGTGACGGTCCAACAGAAACCATGCCGGTAGGCCTGTCACGATCCGGCCGCAACTCCTCAATGAGCCACTCTGGAGTGTCCTCTTCGAACACGGGCACATGGTCCACGCACGACAGCGCCGGGAGCACCGCCAACCTGTCCTCAATGCCGTTCACCGGACGGTCCGTCCCTTGAGCCGCGCCACGCTGGTGTCGGAGTTGCGCCGGCGTTGGCCGGCAGCTCATCGAGCGAAGTGTTAGGAAGGGACCCTTTTACCGCGTTAAGCGTTAAGAGGGTGCCCTTGCATGCAGTTCAGCGAGGCCGAGGGTGATGGCCCGAAGCATGTCCGTGGCCTCGGTCAACTGGCTCACGGACGGGTGCTCCGGGGTCATCCGGCCCTCCTGGGCGACGTGCGCGGCGGCGGCGCCCACCAGCTCCTCGTACGCGGTCACGCCCTGCTCGAACTGGGTGACCATCGCGCTGACCGCCTCGCCGAGGGTCTCGTGCGAGGCGCTGTACGGCAATCCACGCTCGACCCCCGCGATTCGCCGGGCAAGTGCCCGAAGCTCCTTCTCGGCCGCCGCCGCCTCCAGCCGTGCCGCGTCACCTGGCCCGCCCGGGCGCAGTGGCAGACCGTTGAGCACCGTCGAGGCGCGGTCAAGCCGGCGCCATCCCGGCGCGACCGCAGAGCCGCGCAGCCGAGCGCGGTCGACCTGGCGGCGCACCTCGGCCAGAAGTTCGCGCCCGCCGGGGAGTCGGGCCGCGAGCGCCTCCACCCGGTCCCGGGGGTCGGCGGTCACCGACGGTGGCGGTACCGGTTGGGCGGCGAGCGCTCGATAATCGGCCCACCGCCACCCGGACATGACCGCCGAGCCGCCGGCCGCCGCGGCCCATAGGGCGTCGATCAACCCCAACCCGGAGTACGGAGCAAGCACCACCGTGGCGCCGCCCAGCGTCCCGGCCACGACGCTCCATCTGCGGCTAGCCCGTCGCAGCCGCCGTAGTCGCCGACCATGTCGGACGCGCTCGTCGACCATGAGGCGCCTCCCCTTGCTGAGGTCTTGTACTGAGCGTAGGGGCCCTGTACTGAGCGTAGGGGCCCTGTACCGAGCGTAGGGGCCTTGTACCGAGCGTAAGCCGCCTCTCAACGCTGCTCCGAGCGCACGCCACGCCACAGCATCGCCAAGCATGCTAGGCCCAACGTGATAGGCCTCACGTGCTAGGCTGTCCCGGCGTGCGTCGGGGGCCAGGCACTGTTAGGGTTCACCTAGGAGGCCCGTGATCTTCACCGAGGAGGCACTGCGGGCGGCGGTGGCCGAGTACGAGGAGGGCAGGCGCCAGCTCCTGGCCCGCCGCGACGAGCGGCTTCGTGCCTTCCACCGCAACGGTTGGCGTCCGGTGGATATACAGCGCGTGACCGGCTACAGCCGCGAGACCATCCGGCAGGCCCTGCGTCCCGAGATCCGGCAGGCCACCAACGCCAACCGCCGGAAGGCGGTTCGGGACGCGGCCAGCCGCCCAACGCCCGACCCGGTCACGTACGGCGATCGCAAGCCGTACGTCGTCGTTGACGATCTGGCGCAGTTGCGTGGCCCGACCACCGGCACGGTCACCCTGCCGCACCACCTGGACTGGTCCGGCCGCGCCTCGTACGACCTCGACCGGCCCGCCCGGCTCGCCTCCATGTACAAGGTGGTGCTCAACGAGGCGACCACCGTCCAAGATCTCCGCGACTGGCTGAACGCCCGAGTGTTGGTCGAGATCTGGCCCACGCTGTGGCTTCCGGCACGACTGCGCAAGCTCTGGGAGGATCGCTTTCCCGAGTTCGCCACCCGCAGGGTGCCGGCGGCGTAACCGTGCATCCCTTCCACGAGAGGCTCGCCCGGACCGGGCTCGCCGCCGCTGAGCGATACGGGTTCGCGCTCGCGGGCGGCTACGCCGTCCAGGCCGCGGGACTGCTCGTCCGGCCAAGCGAGGACATCGACCTGTTCACGGCTTGGGAACAGCGCGCCGAGTTCGAGGCGGCCGTCGCTGCGGTGATCGATGCCTACGTCGCCGACGGGCTCAGTGTCGAGAAGGAGCACCACCACGACGGCTTCGTCCGTCTGGACGTGTCCGACGGTGCGAACACCGCCAAAGTGGAGCTCGCCGTGGACTCCCGGGTCAATGAGCCGATCCGCATGACGGTGGGGCCGGTACTGCACCCCGACGATGCCGTCACCAACAAGATGAAGGCCCTTTACTCCCGGGCCCACGCCCGCGACTTCATCGACATCGACGCGGCTATCCAATCTGGACGGTACGACGAGGTGGCGCTGATCAAGCTCGCCGAACGCGCAGACGTGACCTTTGATCGGCGGGTGTTCGCCGACGCTCTCGGTCAGGTTGAGGTCCTCGACCCGGATGACTTCGCGGTGTACGGCATCGCCGGGCAGCAACTTGACGACCTGCGAAAGCGGTTCGCCGACTGGCGGAGCGACCTGCTCGACGAAGGCTAGCCTCCCTCCCGCAGGCGGCGGTCGCTGCGCGACCTAACGCTTCCGCCACAGGTCACGGGCGTAGAGGAGCAGGTGTTGCTCGATCCATGGCGTGGTGAGTATCGCCACCGGCCGTGGCTTGCCGTCTGGACCCTCGCCGACCAGCACCTGCGCGTCGTAGTCGCCGACCTTGGCCGACCAGAGAGCACCGGAATGAGCTCGATCGCTTCCTGGTTCGCCGGCGGCCTCATCCGGCGGCAGCAGGGTGATCTCGTCGACGATCTCCTGGGGAGTCGCCAGAATCGCCAGCGGCGTGACCCTCCCTTGTGGTGTCACGGACGCGACCACCCCAACCTCGGCATCCCCGAGGACTCCGCGCATGAGGGCCATCAGCTCGCCCGGCCTGCGTAGCCGCTCGCGCACGTACGGCCAGAGCTCCCGCTCCCGATCCTCTAGGCCGATCGCAGAGACCGTTCCGCACATCTGTTACCCCGCCGGCGCCGCTGTCGATGGTCGCACGCCGCCAGCCTAGAACTCTCGTGCGCGATGCCTCGCCGCAGGCCGCATTTACGCGGAAGGCAGGCGCCGTGCTGTCGCGGGCGGTCGCGTCTTCGGCGCCCTCAGGGCTGCCGCGGCTACCGGCGCATGTAGCCGAGACGCGCGGATAGCTCCGTCGTCTCGGCCAAGAGAAACTTTGACAGTTCATCAACGCGGCCACGGATGCGCTCCACCGGGCCGCACACGCTCATCGCGGCGACCGGCCGCGACTCATGGTTGAGCACCGGCGCCGCCACCGACGCTGCTCCGGCCTGGCGCTCGCCGAAGGACACGGCGTATCCGCGCTCCCGGATCAGGCGCAGTTCGTCGCGTAGGTAGTTCGCGTCCACGATCGTATGATCCGTCAACGGCGCCAGGTGGTCCGAGTCAAGGTAGGCGTCACGTTCGGCAGGCTCCATGAACGCCAGGATCGCCTTCGACGAGCTTCCCGCGTGCAGGGGGAACGGTTCGCCGATGAGGACCTCCATCTTGACGTCTCGATGCGGGGTCACTTGATCGATGTAGATTCGAGAATTGCGCACGCGAATGGACAGCGTTGAGGTTTCGTTCGTGAGCTCGCTGAGTCGACGCAACGGTTCCCGGGCGAGGTCACGCAAGTCCAGCCGATCCAGAAATGCCTGGCCCAGCGCAAGCGAGGCCGGCCCGAGCACGTAACGGCGGGTGGTCTCGTCGACCATGACAAGGTGACGACTGCAGAGCGTTGTAAGGATGCGGTGTACGACCGCCTTTGACAAGCCGAGCTCGCGACTGATCTCGCTTACGCCAAGCGTACGGGATGAGGTACGGGCGAAAAGCAGGAGGACGTCAAGTGCGCGCTCGAGTCCGTTCATCGTCCGGCCGTCGGAAGCGGCTTCACCTTTCTGGTCTGTCCGCGGCGCCTTCCTCACCGGAACAGTGTACCGATGGGCCATTCGCGCCGGGATCGATGACATTGGGGTGCAAACAGTCAGAGCCGACCAGCATGCCCCCGCCGGAGCGACATCGGCAGCGGCCGCTCGGCGGGGGCATGTGTCGAGCCCTTTCTAGGAAACCGACGGCGCGACTTCTTCCGCGGGGATCGCGCGGCTGAAGAGCACGTCAAATCCTTCGGGATTGTTGCTGTTGCCAACGACCTTCCATGCCGTAACTGGCGACATCAGCAGATGGTCCTCGGCACGAAACTCGAGGTTTCCCTTGGGGCCGTCGAATCGCAGTCCCTTCATCGCCTCGGCCACCTCGTCCGCGTTGGACGAGCCGGCCTTCTCGATCGCTGCCTTGATCGCGAGCACGGCGACGTAGCCCTCGTATGCCCATGCGTTCGGCCGCGAGTTGCCGTACGCCGCCCGGTAGCCCTCGACGAACGTCGTGTTCGTGGGGTTGTCGTAGGCCTCGTCGAAGTAGTCATACACGAATGTGATGGGAGGCGTATCTGCCTTCAACGCCTCGGCGGTGGGAGTAGAGCCGCCCAAGTTGAGCACTTCGCCGTACTTGTCGAAGAACCCGTACGCCTCACCCTGCTGGGCCAGGCCGATGGTGGTGGCCGAGAACGTCGACATGAACAGGCCAGTGGTCTTGGCGCTGTCCGCGGGCAGGTCCGCGATGAGCGAGTTGATGTACGGCGCCACCTGGGTAGCCTCGAGCGGCACGTAGACCGACTTCCGTAGCTCCACGCCGGGCACCTGCTTCACCAGGGCATCGGAGAACCGCTGCCACACCTCGTGGCCGAAGGCATAGTCCGGCCCGATGCCCTGCCATGACGTCAGACCCGAGTCGGCGGCGACCTTCGCCGTCGCGTTGGCGAGCATCGTGTTGCTCGGAGCGATCTGGAAGTAGTTATCTACGAGGCTGTCCTGGGTCAGTGCGTCTCCTTGGCAGCTGAGGCCAACCAGGAGACCTCCGCCGTCGTTGATGATTGGTGCTGCGGCAAGGCAGTCTGGGTCAAGCGTGTAGCCCGCGATCAGCTTGGTGCCGTCGCTGAGCAGTTCGCGGGCGGCCTGTACCGAGGCGTTGGGGTCGCCCTTCTCGTCCTTGACCTGGAGTTCGACGCTGCGGCCATTGATGCCGCCCGCGTCGTTGATCTGCTTGACCGCGAGCTCCGCGCCCCGCTTGTGGGCTTCACCGATCTCGGCAAGCGGTCCCGAGAGCACGGCCACCAAGCCGATCTTTATCGGGCCGGAGCTCTCCGCTTCCTCAGCTTCGCGGGCCGCCCGGCTCGTGCAGGCGCTCAGCATCAGTGCGAGGACCAGCGCGATGGCCGCGTGGCGTTTCTTCAACATGCGATAAGCCTTTCCTTGCGTGCCACTCATAGAAAACGATCAGACCTTTGGGACCTAGACCTTCAGATAGCGGTCGCGGATTTCTGACCGCTCGTGGAATTCATGAACACCCCCTTTGAACGCGACGCGCCCGTCGTCGATAACGACGACGTCGTCGGCGGTCCGTAATGCGAAGCTCAGGTTCTGTTCCGCCAGGATTACGGTCATCGGGAAATGCTCTTGGATGGTTCGCAGCGCTGCGCCGACGTCGTCGACGATGCGGGGCGCGAGGCCTTCGGATGGCTCGTCAAGCAGCAGCAGTTGCGGGCGCCCGACGATTGCCCGGGCGATGGCCACCAGTTGCTGTTCACCTCCGCTGAGCTGATAGCCCTTGCGTTTCAACAGTGGTTGGAGCAGGGGAAGCATCTCGACCAGCTCGGACAACTCGACGGGCGCTCGTCCCTTTGCCGCGTGATGGCCTAGTTGCAGGTTTTCCGCAACGGTTAGCGACGCGAAGATTCGGCGGTCTTCCGGGACCAGCTGCACGCCGGTACGCGCTACCTGGTCTGGTCGCATTGCGTGAAGACGCCGCTCGCCGTACATTACCGACCCCGTCGTACGGACCAGGCCGCGAGCGATGCTGCGCAGCAGGGTTGTCTTTCCGGCTCCGTTTCGTCCCAGCAGCGCCAGCGTGCTCCCCCTATTCACCGTTAGATCGATGTCGAAGAGGACGTGCGCGGTTCCGTAGAAGGCGTTGAGCTTGCTGATAACCAGCGCCGCTGGGGCGTCTCGACCGTTGTCGTGAGTCATTTCGAGCCCTCGCCCAGGTAGACCTCGGCGACGTCCGGGCGGGAACGCACCGCGTCTGGCTCGCCGGTGCACAGCACCGTCCCGCGGACCATGACCGTGATGGTCTGGGCCAGGTTGAAGACAACGTTCATGTCGTGCTCGGTGATCAAGACACTGAGCTTGCGCGCTGACCACACCTGCCCGATGAGGTTGACCGTCTCCTCCGTCTCCTCTGGGGACATGCCCGCCGTCGGTTCATCAAGGAGAAGCACCCGTGGCTGAAGTGCCAGCACCATCGCGATCTCCAGCCGTTTGCGATCACCCTGCGACAGCTGGCCGGCCACGTGTTGGCGGAGCGGGCCGAGTCGCAACTCGTCGAGCAGGGCCTGCGCCTCACGACGCGTCCGGCGGACCGTGCCCGCAGACCAGAAGGCGAAGGCGCGACCCTGCTTGGCAACCAGTGCCGCAGTGAGGTTGTCCACAACAGACAGGCTCGGGAAGAGCCGGGCGACCTGGAAGACGCGTCCGATGCCGAGGCGCACGCGCCGGTGAGCGGCGACCCCGGTGATGTCCCGCCCGTCTAGGTATACGGCGCCCCCGTCCAGAGGGAACTCGCCCGCGATGGCCGCGAACAGCGTGCTCTTGCCAGCTCCGTTCGGTCCGATCACGGCGTGCATTTCGCCTTGGCCAAGGCGCAGATCCACGCCGTCGAGGGCCTTGTTGCCACCGAAGCTCTTCGACACCGACTTGAGCTCGACCACCGTGCTCATATGCGCTCACCCTGCCCCGTGGCCGCAAGCACGCGCTCTGCGTCGTCCCCGCCGGGCGGGGACTGGGAGCGACGACCGGTGAACCGGCCGAGCCATCCCGACACCGCCTCTGGAAGCCACACGAGACCCTTTGGCAGGAAGACCAGGACCGCGTAGAGCAGGACGCCGACATAGAAGATGTAGGAGTTCGTCCACGCGGAGAGATAGTGGTCAAGGCCGGCGAACACGACCGCTCCGATGGCCGGGCCGAAGAAGGAGCCCATGCCGCCCAGCAGAATCATCATGATTGGCGTGGCCGACGACGTCCAGTACAGCACGTCCGGCGTGACCACCTGGTTGATGTATGCCGATAGCGCCCCAGCGGTGCCCGCACCCGCGGCGGCGAGGACGAAGGCCAACGCTCGATAGGCACGCACATTGACCCCCAGGAACAACGTCCGAACTGGATCGTCCTTCACAGCCCTGAGCATGTGACCCAACGCCGATCGGCTGATCACCCAATATCCGGCGAGGACGATGGCACATACGATCGCGGAGAAGTACCACACGTAGCCCGGGTCGGACATGTCGATCCCAAGGATCGTGTCCATCGGGAAGCCGGCGAGTCCGTTGTACCCGCCCAGGAAGTCCGCACGGATCGCGATGCTGTACAACGACTGGGCGAAGGCGAGCGTGATCATGGAGAAGGCCAGGCCGGTGGTTCGCCAAGCGATGAGAGAGGCGAGCAGGCCCACCAATGCCGCTACCACCGTGCCGAGCAACAGGCTCAGCAGTACTGGCGCTCCGCGGTCGGCGGCGAGGGCCGCGGCGTAGGCCCCGGCACCGAAGAATCCGGCCTGGCCGAACGATGGGATGCCCGCCTGCCCGAACAGCAGGTTCGTCGACGTGGCAAACATGATGGCCACTAGTACGGTGTCGGCGAAGAACAGCTGGCCAGCGGTCGCGAACTGCGGCAGCAGAACGACGAAGATGAGGATGGCGGCGCCGATGGTTCGGCGAACCCATCGCCGGCTCGTGTCACCACGGTTCATGCCACCGCCACCTCCCGGCTTCGACTCCCGCGAAGCCCCTGGGGCCGCAGGACCAAGATGAGCAGCATGGGCAGGTAGAGTGCGAAGTCGGCCAACGCAGGCGCGTATGTGCCGAGGTAGCTCGCCAGTACGCCGAGCAGGAGGCTCGCGATCAGCGAACCGCTGATGCTGCCGAAGCCACCGACGATGACGACGGCGAACGAGTACAGGATGAAGGTGCTCGCAATGCCCGGAGTCATGCTCAGCGTCGGGGCAGCGAGCGCACCTCCCAACCCAGCGAGGAATACCGCTATCCCGAAGGTGATCGTGTACACGCGGGAGATGCGGATGCCGAGCAAGGAGGCCATATACCGGTCCTCCGCGACGGCGAGGACCTGCCGGCCGAATCCGGTGCCGTAGATCATCCACTGCAGGAGCCCGAAGACGGCTACCCCGGTGACGATCAGGACGATGTCGTAGCGAGGCAGGACCACGCCACCTGCTTCCAGGGCGCCGGTGAAGAGTTCGGGCCGCGGTTGGGTGCGTTGCTGCGAGCCCCAGAGCATTTGGACGCCGCCCTGGAGCATGAGCAGCAGGGCGTAGGTGGCGAGCAGCACCGTCTCCTCGGCGTGACCATAGAGCCTGCGCAGCATGAGTCGTTCCGCCAGCACCCCTATGACTGCGGTCAGGAAACCCGCGAGGATCACAAGAAGGATGAACAGCGGAACCGGCTGTGCCCTCCCGCCCTGCAGTTCGTAGGCGATGTAGGCGCCGACGAGGAAGAGGCCGCCGTGGGCGAAGTTGACCACACGCAAGACGCCGAGGACCAGGGTTAGCCCGCTCGAGACCAAGAAGATCAGGAATCCGGCCGCGAGGCCGGTGAGCGCCGTAGTCACCAGGTCATGCCCTCCACAGGTGCGCCGAGCGTGAGAGCGACGTCTCGTGCGCTGTTCCACTCAGCGGTATGGTGTTCCATACAACACACCGACACGCTGCCCCTGTCAAGGGGGAGGAGAGAAATGATCGACTCAACACAGGGAACGCATGTTCGGGAGAGCGACCCGCGCTCGGCTGAGTTGGAGAAGCGCGCCGCGCAGGTCCAGCAGGATCTTGCCGCGACGTATGCCTCGCTGACCGAGCTGGCCGAGGCCCACGCGCCCTGCTTCGAGTCCCCGGCACGGGGGGCGGCCTGATGGAGTCGAACCACCTCTCCGTTCACGAGGCCGCACGCGCGCTCCGCGATGGCAAGCTCTCAGTTCCTGACCTGCTCGCCTCGTGCTTAGACCGCTTGGACCGTACCGAGAACGATGTAAATGCGTGGGCACATGTCGCCGACCGCAGCATGCTTGCGGAGAAGGCGAATCGGCTGCAGGCCGCACTCAGCCGTAGCGGCGACCCCGGTGTGCTCTATGGAATGCCATTCGGAGTAAAGGACCTCGTCGACACCGCGGATCTGCCCACCGAGGCCGGGTCGGAGGTGTTTCGAGGTCGCCGGCCGGCGCAGGACGCCGAATGCGTCCGGTCCTCGCTCGACCACGGCGGGCTGCTGCTCGGCAAGACTCGCACCCACGAGTTCGCATACGGCGTGCGTACGCCCGGCGTCGCCAACCCGTGGGAGCTGAGCCGGACCGCCGGCGGCTCCAGCGGTGGATCCGCCGCCGCCGTCGCCGCCGGCAGCTGCATGTGGGCCATCGGGACGGACACCCTCGGCTCGGTGCGGATGCCGGCGTCGCTGTGCGGTGTCGTAGGACTCAAGCCGACCGCCGGCGCCATTCCGGAGCAGGGCGTCATTCCGCTTGCGTGGAGCCTCGACGCAGTCGGGGTGCTCACCCGCACGTGCGAGGACGCGGCCAGCACATTTGCTGCGCTCCGGCGCTCGACGCTTCCGGCGCTGGCGCGCACGCCCAGACGACTGCGAGTCGGTGTGGCTCGCGCCGACGGGCTCGGGCGAGTGCAGGACGGCGTTCTCGCCGTGGTGGACCACGCGGCTCGGACATTGGCCGAGTCGTACGACGTCACCGATGTGGACATACCCCTGCTGGAACACCACGTGCCCGTCGGCTTCGGACTCCTAGTGCCCGAGGCGAGTTCCTGGCACGAACCGTTGCTGCGCAACCCAGCGCCCGACCTGCCCCCGTACGAGCAGGGCATCCATGCCAGCCTGCTTGCGGGGCTGCAGGTGCGGGCCGTCGACTACCTGCGCGCGGCCCGGGCCCGGCGCGCGGTCGTGGCCGCGTTTGCGGAGCTGTTCGAACGGATTGATGTCTTGCTGACTCCGACAACTCCGTACGTGGCACCGGTGGCTAGCGAGCCGGCCGTACAGTGGCCGGACGGGACCGCCGAGCCGTTCGAAACGAGTATGTGCCGCTTCACCGCGTGCGCCAACGTGACTGGGCTACCTGCCGTCAGCGTCCCCGCAGGGTTGGCCGGTGGACTGCCCGTGGGCGTGCAACTCATCGGCCGTGCGCATTCCGAATTGGACATTCTCCAAGTTGGCTCTCGAATCGAGATGCGCCTCTCCCCGCCGATCGGCGGTGTTCGTGATGACGGACCGTCGTTCCGATAAGCGGAACAAATCACCAGTGGGATGACCTGGTACAAACTGGTTACTGCGGGGATACGCCAGCAACGAACGGAGCGAACGTGGATCTCAAGGACGAGCGGCACCTACGCCGGGCCATCGAACTCGCCGTCGCCGCGCGGGCAGACGGCAACCCGCCGTTCGGATCGCTGATCGTGGGACCCAACGGTGACGTCCTCGCCGAGGAGCGCAACACGACGGTCACCGACTCCGACATCACTGCGCATCCTGAGCTCAAGCTCGCTCGCTGGGTCGCCCGTAACTTCGATCCCGACGCGGCCGCCGGCCTCACCATGTACACGAGCTGCCAACCCTGCGGCATGTGCGCCGGCGCGATTGAGCGCAGTGGCCTGGGGCGGGTGGTGTTCGCCCTGTCGAGCGAGCAGCTGGCGGCGCTCAGACCTCGGAGTACCGTCCACCCGGTGGCGCTTGAGGGTCCAGCGGCGGCCGAGGGCTCGGCCCTGTTCGACGAGGCGCGCGCCGCCGTCGAGGGTTATTACTCCTAGGCTTCACGACGGCCAAGGAGGCAGCGGAGCGAGGTGGAGGTTCTCCGGTACACGGCGTTCAGTGCCGACCCCGGCGGTGGCAACCCCGCCGGGGTGGTACTTGACGCATCAGGGCTCGACGAGGCCGCGATGCTGGCGCTCGCGGCGGAGGTGGGTTACTCCGAGACCGCCTTCCTGACCGGTCGCGCGGACGGCGACTTCGACATCCGCTACTTCAGCCCGCTCGCCGAGGTCTCGTTCTGCGGGCACGCCACCATCGCGACGGCCGTCGCCCACGCGCAGCGACATGGTGTCGGCACGCTTCGCCTGCACACCCGAGCCGGTCTCGTCGTCGTGACCACGAGGTGCGCAGACGACGGCACGGTCACCGCCACGCTCGTCAGCGTGCCGCCGCGGCTCGCCGAGATTCGCGAGGACGACCTGACGGAGCTGCTCGCCGCACTGCGCTGGCCTAGCTCCGACCTCGACCCGCAGTTGCCGCCCCGGGTTGCGTACGCCGGCCTCTGGCATCCCGTCGTTGCGGCCTCGACCCGGGCCCGGCTGGCCGACCTGAACTACGACATGCCGGCATTGGCCGACCTGATGCACCGTCGCGATTGGACCACGGTGCACCTGGTCTGGCGGGAATCCCGTACCAGGTTCCACGCACGTAACCCGTTCCCACCCGGAGGCGTCGTGGAGGACCCAGCTACCGGCTCCGCTGCCGCCGCCTTCGGCGGCTACCTGCGCGAGCTTGGCCTCATCGACCCACCCGCAACCATCAGGGTCGTGCAAGGTGAGGACATGGGGCGGCCCAGTCTCATCACAGTGGACGTTCCAGCGGATCCGGAGCATGGGGTCGCGGTAACGGGCACCGCGGTCGCCATCCGCTGACGGCTGCGAACCGCTGAAGGCTACGATCCGCTGACGGCTACGCGGCTGCGCCTAGCTCGCCGTTCGCGTCCAGCACGTACTTCTTCGCCGCTCCCTTGTCGAATTCCTTGTATCCCTCCGGAGCTTTCTCGAGGGGTATCGGCGTCGCATTGACGTTCTTCGCGATCTCCACTCGATCGTTGAGGATGGCCATCATGAGCCCGCGGTTGTACTTCATGACCGGGCATTGTCCCGTCATGAAGCCAAGCGACTTCGCCCAGCCGAGACCGAGCTGTATCTTCAGCGTGCCGACCTTCGCGTCCTCGTCGACGCCGCCAGGGTCGCCGGTGACGTAGAGGCCCGGGATGCCGACGGCGCCGCCCGCGCGGGTGACCGCCATCGCGGTGTTGAGCACCGTCGCCGGCCTCTCCTGTCCCGCCTCGCCGGCGTGCCCGTGCGCCTCGAACCCGACCGCGTCGACCGCGCAGTCGACCAGCGGCTCGCCAACGGCCGGCTTCCACGGCATCATCATCTCCTGCAGCTGCTCGACCGGATCCGCCTCGCCGACGTTGATGGTGTCGCAGCCGAAGCTGCGCGCCTGGTTGAGGCGTTGCTCGTTCAGGTCTGCGACGATGACCTTCGCCGCGCCGAGCAGGAAAGCGGCCGTTGCGGCGGCTAGGCCGACGGGTCCGGCCCCGGCGATGTAGACAGTTGAACCCGTGGTGACACCTGCGGTGTAGCAACCGTGGTAGCCGGTCGGGAAGATGTCAGAGAGCATGGCGAGGTCAAGGATCTTCTCCCGGGCCTGCTCCTTGTCCGGGAAGACCAGCAGGTTCCAGTCGGCGTAGGGCACCATGACGTACTGCGCCTGGCCGCCGACCCAGCCTCCCATGTCTACGTATCCGTACGCGGAACCGGGGCGGTCCGGGTTGACGTTGAGGCACACCCCCGTGTTCCGCTCCTTACAGTTCCGGCACCGGCCGCACGAGATGTTGAACGGCACCGATACCAGGTCGCCGACCTTGATGTACTCCACGTCCCGCCCGACGTCGACCACCTCCCCGGTGATCTCGTGCCCGAGAACCAGGCCGGCCGGGGCCGTCGTGCGGCCGCGGACCATGTGCTGGTCGGACCCGCAGATGTTGGTCGCGATTGTCTTGATAACGGCACCGTGGTTCGTCTTGCGCCCGACGTTGGCCGGGTTGACGCCGGGCCCGTCCTTGAGCTCGTATTCGGGGTAGTCGGTCGGGCGTACCTCCACCTTGCCCGGCCCCATATACGTCACTGCCTTGTTCTCCGGCATCAGCGGCTCCTCTCCACATCTCCTGCCAGCACCCGGCCATCGCCGGGGGCGCCGTTTCGGGGGGAGGATGCCTACCGCCGCCCTTCGCGATCGGCACGATTACCGCTTCCGGAGCTCGGGCTGGTCGTCCTCGGGCATGGGAACCTTCCGGCCACGCACCGGTCCTTGGGTGCCCTGAGCCGCAGCACCTGGCCGCTCTGGGCGGGCGACGAGTTCGTACGTCAGCACGGCGGCGACCGACCCGATCAGCGGCCCGATGAGGTAGACGGCGAAGTTGTTCCAGGGGACCGTGCCGCCCCACATTGCCGTGGTGACGTACGGCCCGAACGTGCGAGCCGGGTTGAACGACCCGCCCGTGAGGGGTCCGACCATGAGGATGCCCGTGCCGATCGCGAGTCCGATCATGAGACCGGCCCAGCCGCTAGGGGCCCGCCGGTCCACGGCCAGGGCCATGACGGCGAGCATCAGCAGGAAGGTGCCGATCGCCTCGGCGACGATGCCCCGGGTCCAGTCGACCCCGGTGCCGAGCTCGGTGCCCCCGGTGAGGAAGTCGGTGGCGCCACTGCCGAAAGCAGCGACGATCAACAAGCCGGCCAGTACCGCGCCGACCGCTTGGGCGATGAGGTACGGGACGACCTCCGCCCACGGAAAGCGCCGTACGATGGCGAGCCCGACGGTGACGACCGGGTTGATGTGAGCACCGGAGACCGTGCCGAATGCGTAGATGGCGATGGCGATACCGAAGGCGAAGGCCAGCGCGATCATCCCGAGTGCGGGGTAGCTGATCGGCGCACCGCCTGAGGCGGCGATAGCTGCGACGACGGCGCCGGCCCCGAAGAGCACCAGGATCATAGTCCCGATGGCTTCGGCAATAAGGCGACGAAGGAGTGCGGCCTGCATAGCTGCCTCCACATGAGGAGTCGTGCCGCATTCAAGCTCCACCCTATCGAACCGAACAGTGACGCGCGAGAAATCGCAGAACATGCGCCCGATTCCCCACCCACCGTCCCGTTCCCGGCTCACCGTCACTATGAGTCACCGTCGCCGGGTGAGATCCGGTTTGGAATCCGGTGTGGACGCTTTGCGATCACGGCGGTTGTATTGCCGGTGATGCGTCCACGGTGGTGTGTCCATCCCGGACGCATACCTGTGGCGATCCGGCGACGAACGCGCAGGTAGGAGCCGCCACACGTAAGGAGCGGTGGCGCCGAATGCCGTTGCCGGCGGTCGATCGTCGTCCCGACACGTTGGAAGGCGGGGTGGGGATCGAGCGATGCTCTTGTCCGCGTCGTGTAGCCTTCCGGCGGGTTGAGCCGGACGGCTCATCGCGGTGCTCCTGGAGGCTTGTGGATGGCGCGGGGTGACCGGCGAAAGCACGGCTTCTCGTACGAGGAAACTGTTGCCAAGCGAGCTAACTTGAAGAGCGTCATCGCCCTGATCAGCCCGCTACTGGAGAGCAACGGCGAACTCGCGATCGCCGTGCCAGCCGCCCGCAAGATATGGGAGTCGGCCCCGGGGGATCCGAGGTCCCGGCGGCCGCTCGACGCGGCACCGTGGAACTGGCTTCGCGACACCGCAAGAGACGCCCACGCGCTCGGCGATTACCAGGCCGCCGCCCGAATCGCCGTGGCGGTTGACGTCTGGCAATGGATGTTGGACCACAACGGTGACCTTGCGGCCGAGACCGGGCTGGTTCGGCCGCCGCCGGACGTCATCGCGGATGTGTTCACGCTGGGTTTGGACTGCGTGAGCCGTCTCGACTCCCGGTTCCCGCTCCTGGTTACGCAGAGTGCGGTCTACCTGGTGGAGGATGTCGCGCAGCGCTTTGCCGCCAGCTTGTTGCAGCTCGCTTCCCGTGGTTACCCCATCGACCCGGCGACCTACCGGTTCGCGCTGTCGATACACCGGCCGTGATGTGAGCTCGACCGACGAGCGGAGCCGACCTCGTGCTGCGGGGCATGGGGCTGGATCGGAACGCGAACCGTCCACAAGCACCCCGGGTGGCCACTGCCGAGCGACGGGGCAGCCGAAGGCCGCGACGGAGGCTCAGCGCGAGAGCACGATCCCGTGGTTGTCCCGACCATCGCCATCCCAGTCGCCCACGACGGGCAGGTGGCGACCGGGGCCGCGGTGCGGGGTGCTGATCGCCCGGGCACCGCGTCGGCCGTCCGGTGGGATGAGGAAGGTACGGTCGGCGAGCCGGAACAGGGCCGGCTCGTCCACGCCGTCGGCGTCCCAGTCGCCGACAACGGGAGTGCAGCCGGGCGGGCCGAAGATCCGGGTGCTGACCGAGCCGTCCGGAGAACGCAGCGAATACGTCCGCTGGTCCGGAGAGTAGGTTCCGACGTCGTCAACGCCGTCGCCGTCCCAGTCGCCGACGATGGGCAGGTCACCCGGCGCCCCGAACACCTCCGGCGGACGCGCCCGGCGACCGTCGAGCGTGTAGAAGGAGAACCGGTTGGTCGCCGGTTCGTACACGCCGATCTCGTCGGCGCCGTCGCCGTCCCAGTCGCCGGCGAGCGGCACGCCACCCAGGGGGCCGACCGGGGGCGTCACCGCGCGCCGGCCGCCGTGCGGCGAGTGCGACAGGGGCACCATGAACCGGCGAGTCTCGATGTCGTAAATGCCGACGGAGTCGCGACCATCGCCGTCCCAGTCGCCCACCACCGGCTGGGCGGTGCCGGCGCCGAAGATCACGGGCTCGGGCTCGGACGGCAGGAACCACACCAGGGCTTCCCGTTCGGTCCACCAGCTCGTCTGCCGGTCGGCACCCGCCACCGAGAACGAGAAGTGCACGTGAGTGTCGTGCGGATCACCCGTGCTCGTGTAGGGCACCCACTGCGCGTCGTCACCACCGACGCGGTAGTACTCGTGGTTCCAGATGATGTAGGTAATGCCGAAGCGACGGGCCATGGCGTTGCGGTTGCCGCGTTCGTCCGCGCGCAGGAGCCAGTCGAGCACCTGGTCCACCATGGCGGCGTCGTCGGGATCGCTCGCGTGGACGTGCCAGTCCCACGCCCGCCCGTCGGCATGGTCGGAGTAGGAGCCAGAGTTGTTGGCGATCTTCTTGCAGACCTCGAGCCCGTCGTCACCGCCGCCGACGTGGTTGAGGATCAGTCGCCGGAAGTCGGCGACCCCCGGCCGGGGGACGAGCGGGTCGGCGCAGCCGGTGACCCTAGTACGGGCCGGGTAGCCGTCGATCTCTGGTGCGGATTCGACCTCGGTCCAGCTGGCGTCGCCTGACAGGGCGACGCCGGCGAGGCTCAGCACGAGCACGGTGCCTAAGGTCACCAAATAGCGAGCCGGATCTCGCACCCGTACCCTCCCCACGCGGCCGCCCGCACACCCCCACGGTGCCGCGCCCGCCTGCCACGATAGCCGGGCCTGCCAAGGCTGCCATGGACGCAGGTGAGGAGTTACCGTAGCCGCCAGGCGACCGCAGGCCGTCTGACGTGTTCAAGCGAGCTACATAGGAGATTCGACGATGAGTCTGGAGCGTCCTGTCGCACCGCATCCGTATGACCTGCTGCCGGCGGTCCCATCGTTCACGGTGACCAGCGCCGATGTGAGCCACGGCGAGCAAATGGATCAGGACCACGCCCACCCGGACCTAGGCGGCAAGCACGTCTCCCCGCACCTGGCCTGGTCTGGTTTTCCGGAGGGCACTCGCAGCTTCGCCGTCTCCTGCTTCGACCCGGATGCGCCGACCCCGTCCGGGTTCTGGCATTGGTTCGTGATCAACATTCCGGCCTCGGTGACCGAGCTGCCCCGAGGAGCGGGCACGAAGCCGACGCCGCCCGCAATCGCTTTGCGCAACGACTACTCGGAGTTCGGGTATGGCGGACCATACCCGCCGGCCGGCGACCGCCCGCACCGGTACTTCTTCGTGGTGCACGCCGTCGACGTCGAGGCCCTCGACCTCACCCAGGACGCCACGCCTGCGTACGCGAGCTTCAACCTCGTGTTCCACACGCTGGCGCGGGCGATCCTCGTCCCGACCTACCAGGTCACTGCATAGCTCAAGTCACTACATAGGACGGTCGCTCACGCTCGGTTGCGGTACCTCCGGGTCGCCCGGTGTGCCCGGGCGGCGCTCGACACCGACGCCGTAACCCGGTGCGCCGGGGTGGCGCTCGACACCCGTCGCCGTAACTCGGTGGCGGACTGTCAGGGGCCGCCGGCACACTGGACGCCCGGAGGTACTGACCGAGATGAACTTTGCCCCTTACCGTCAGGTACTCCGGCTGCCCGGCCTCGGAGTGTTAATGCTGGTCGGGTTCCTAGCCCGGGTGCCGGCCACCGCAGTCGGCATGGTGATCACGCTGCACGTGGTCACCGCGCTCGACCTTGGCTACGCCGAGGCGGGCCTGGCCGGGGCGGTCGGCATGGCTGGTGCCGGAGTGGGCTCGCCGCTCGCCGGTCGCTTGATCGACCGCATCGGCAGCCGGCCGGTGATCCTCGTCACCACCGTCGCGCAGGCGGCGTACTGGATCGTCGCGCCCAGCCTGGGCTACGAAGCGCTGGTCGTGTGCGCCTTCCTCTCCGGAATGCTGAGCGTCCCGGTCTTCGGGCTCATGCGGCAGTTCCTCGCCGCGATGGTGCCGGCCGACAAGCGCCGGACCGCGTTCGCGCTGGACTCCATGGCCGTCGAGGTCTCGTTCATGCTTGGGCCGGCGCTGGCCGTTGCCGGGGTCACAGGGCTGGGCAGCGACATCACCATGTACGCGCTCGCGGCGGGCATGGTTGCCTCCGGCGCCTCGCTGTTCCTGCTGAACCCACCGATCACCTCGGCCGAGGAGCAGGCCGAGGCCGCTGGGTCGGTTCCGCGGCGGCAGTGGCTCACCAAGCGCATGGTGGTCCTACTTGGCGTGACGGCCGCGACGACCTTCGTCCTCGCCGCGACCGAGCTCTCGGTTGTCGCGGTGCTGCGCAACGACGGCGCCACCGCCTGGACCGGGCTGGTGATCGCGGTCTGGTGTGGGTACTCCGTCGTGGGTGGCTTCATCTTCGGGGGACTGCGCCGTGGCCCATCGACGCTGCAGCTCATCGGCGCCCTGGGTGCGTTCACCATTCCCATCGGCCTCGTCGGCGGCGACTGGTTCTGGCTCATGTTGGCGTTGATTCCGGCGGGCCTGCTGTGTGCGCCGTCGCTCACCGCATCGGTCGAGACCGTGAGCGCCTGGGTGCCGGCCGGCGCCCGGGGTGAGGCGATGGGCCTGCACGGCACCGCCCTCACCGTGGGCGTCGCGGCCGGCGCGCCGGTCGCCGGGGCGGTCATCGATGCCTTCGGTGCCGCGTGGGGGTTCGCGCTCGGCGGCGGTGTCACCATCCTCCTGGTGCTCGCCGCGGTGCCGTTCTGGCCGCGCACGCCGGTGGCTCGACCGGTGGTTGAGCCCGCCGAACCCGTGGCCCGGAACGAAGTCGAGTCCGTTCCTGCTGCGGTCTAGGCGCCTCCTATGTCACTTCAACTCCTGCCCTGGTCGGGCTTCGGGATCACCCCGGTCGCCCGTCACCTGGGCAGGAGTTGAACTCTTGCCGCGGGCGGCAATCGACCGCCGCCGGCTACACTCCGCCGCGTGGCGGCCCCGGTCATTGACCGCGCTCGGTGGGCGGTGCAGAACCTCGACGTCGAGCCGGACGACCTGGTGCTCGAAATCGGCTGCGGTCGGGGTGCTGCGGCCGCACTCGTCTGCGAACGGCTGACCACCGGGCGGATCGTCGCCATCGACCGGTCGCCGGCGATGGTGACGCTCGCGCAGCGGCGCAACCAGCGCTGCCTCGCGGCGGGGCGGGCGGAGTTCCTGGCCGTGGCGCTCGCCGACTTCAACCCCGGCCGGCAGCGCTTCGGGAAGATCTTCGCGGTCAACGTGAGCGCGTTCTGGCTCGGGCCAGCCCTGGAAGAGCTGCGTCACCTCCAGCGCCTTCTGGCTCGTGGCGGCGCGATCTACCTCTGTTACGAGCAACCCACCGAGGAACGCATCGCCGCCATCGAGGAACGGCTCATCGCAGGGCTCACCGAGCTGGGCCTGGTTACCGCCGCCCGCCGGAGCCAGACCGGCCGGTCCGCCCGGCTCTGCGTCATCGGCACATCAAGATCGCCGTGATCATGACCTGAAAGCGGACATTTCGGTTCGATCATGAACCGCCGGTCATGATCGGCGAGTCGGGGAGCGGCGTGAACCGCGGGGCTTGGGCGCCGGCAGACCCTCGGTGACCTGCCGCAGGGCGTCGTCGACGAGATCCGTGAGCGGCGTGCTGGGATCGGAGTCCACCCAATGATCGATCGCGGCGCGCGTCGCGGCGATGATCGCCGCCGCGGCCAGGCGCGGGTACAGGTCGCGCTGCGGGTCGGTGCCCGTCCGTACGGCGATCTCCTCTGCGAGCACCTGTTGCACCGCATCGTCGGAGCGCAGCTGCTCCACCCGCAGCGTCGGCGTGGTGTTGATGAGGCGCGCCTTGACCCGATCCGGTTCCCCTTGCCCGGCGACGAGCTCGAGCACGGCGTGCCGGACCGCGACCCAGAGCGGCTCGTCGATGGGCCACGCCCGCAGGGCGGACTGCATGATCGCCGCTCGATCCGTCCAGTCGGCGATGATCGCCGCTTCCTTGCTGGGGAAGTAGTTACTGAACGTACGGGGCGCGACGCCGGCCTCGGCCGCGATGTCCTCCACCAGCACCCGGTCCGGCCCACGTTCGATGGCAAGCCGCACGGCTGCGGTGCGCAGCGCATTGCGAATCGCCTGCTTCTTTCGTTCGCGCAGGCTCACCGCCCGCTCACGACCGCCCGTAGGCACCAGCGATGTGCCGGGCGATGCTGTGCCGTGCCGGCGTGCGGCGATGGCCTCCTTTGAGCCGTCGATTCTCGCCACCGTGGCTCCCGTCCCTCGCCGGAGCATCGCGGGTGCGATCGCCAGGCACCCGCAGAGCCCAGGCTACTCAGTGGAGGGTCATCCGGTGAGGACGCGTAGGGCGACCGGTGGGTGGACGCGGTTCTCCCGCGCCCACCTCCCGCTCCGGTCGGCTCCCCGGAAGTCTTCGGCTCTGCGCCTCGGGGCCCGTCACCGGCCCGCGCCGCCCGCCGTGGCTCGGCGGGGCGACTCGGGCCGGCGGCCAGCAGGGCTGCTTCCACCGCCGAGCGGACCTGAGAGAGATAGCCAGCGCTCATGATTACGCCACAGGATGAGCGCGCGGGGTAAGGTCACAACCGATCCCAGCGGCGATACAAATAGCGATACTGCGCAGCGATTCGCGCCAAGGGCCGGCCGGCGGCGGGCTTGGGCTACCCGATTGCCGTATTCGAACCCATTTGACCGGCAGCATTATGCTCACGCAGTCGGTGCGGGCTAGGTCGGTGGGGCGCACGAGCCAACGGGCTCTACCGGGGGTGGGCGACGGGACGGAGGTGGACGTGGACGGCGCCGTCTCCTTCGGCAGGCTGGTCAAGGACCGGCGCCGGGCCCTGGACCTGACGCAGGAGGACCTCGCCAAGCGCATCGGCTACGCCGTGGTGACCGTACGCAAGGTGGAGGCCGACGAGCGCCGCCCGTCGCGCCAGCTCGCGGAGCGGTTGGCGCGCGAGCTCGAGATCCCGGCCGAGCAACACGCCGCCTTCCTCCGCCTCGCCCGCCGGCCCACCAACCCCACGTACGCCTCGATACCGCAGCAGGCTGGGCAGCGCCCGAGCGTGCCGGTGAGCCGCGCCAGCCTCCCGTCGCCCCTGACCCGTTCGATCGGCCGCGACGATGACGCGGCGGACGTACGCCGGCTGTTCGTACGAGACGGGGCCAGGCTGGTGACGCTGGTCGGGCCGCCCGGGATCGGCAAGACGCGGCTCGCCGTCCAGGTGGCGGGGGAGCTCGCGAGCGCGTTCGCCGATGGCGTGCACTCGGTCGCCCTGGCGCCCCTCGGAGATGCCGCTCTCGTCGTGCCCACCATCGTCCAGGCGCTCGGCCTTACCGGCGCCGGCAGCGCACCGTCGCTCGTGGACGGTCTGATCGCCGAGCTGCGCGACCTCGACCTGCTGCTGGTTCTGGACAACTTCGAGCACCTGCTAAGCGCGGCCCCGGTGGTGAGCGACCTACTCGCAAACTGCCCGGGCCTGCGCGTGCTGGCCACCAGCAGAGAGCCGTTGCGGCTGCGGGGCGAGCGGGTCCAGCCCGTGCCCCCACTCGCCCTACCGGCCGGGCGCGGAGGCATCACGGCCGCTGACGCTGCCCGGTCGCCAGCCGTGGAGCTGTTCGTGGAGCGGGCCCAGGCGGTCAGCCCGCAGTTCGCGCTGACGGACGAGAACGCCGGGGACGTGGCCGCGATATGCGCCGCCGTCGACGGAGTGCCGCTCTCGATCGAGCTGGTGGCGGCGCGGATCCGGCTGCTACCACCGCGGACATTGTTGACGCGCCTGCATAGCCGTCTCGCCGTGCTCACCGACGGTCCGCGCGACCTGCCGCCGCGGCAGCGGACGCTGCGTGCCGCGCTGGACTGGAGCTTCGACCTGCTCAGCGCGGATGAGCGGGCGTTGTTCGCGCAGCTCGCCGTCTTCGCCGGTCCCTTCACCCTCGAAGCGGCCGAGGCGGTAGCGCCACCACCGGAGGGATCGTTCGCCGGCGCGGGCCAGCTCGCGGGCTTGACCGCGCTGGTGGACAAGAACCTCCTGCGGCAGGAGGCCGCGGTCGACGCGCCGCCCAGGTTCGCCTTTCTGGAGACGATCAGGGAGTACGCCCAGGAGCACCTGGCCGCGAGCGGCGCCGAAGAGGCCGTGCGGGCCCGGTTCGCGGACTATTACCTCCGCCGCGTAGAGGCGGCCGCGCCGCACCTGACCGGCGAGCACCAGGAGGACTGGCTTGACCAGCTCGATGCCGAGCACGTCAACCTGCGGTCGGCCATCTCCTGGTACCTGCAGCGCGGCCTCCTTGCCCATGCGCTTCGGTTCTGCGCCGCGATCTGGAGGTTCTGGCATATCCGCTCGCACGGTGCGGAGGCCATGCGATGGCTGCGGCTCGCTCTCGACGGCACTGCCTCCGAGCCGGTGCCCGAGCGGGTACCCGCCGACCGCGAGGGGGAACCGGTCGGGGAGGTCGTCCGGGCGCAGGCGCTCTACGGTGCCGGTTGGATCGCGATCGACCAGCGCGACCGCGCCGAGGCGAAGGAACGCTTCGAGCAGAGCTTGGCGCTGTTTCGCTCGCTCGACTACCAGCGCGGCGTCGCCGAGGCGCTGCATGGGGTCGCGACGATGGCCCAGTTGGAGGACCGGTTCGAGGACGCGGACGCGCTGTTGAACGAGAGCCTCGCCCGCTACCGGGACCTCGGCGACGACGAGGGAACCGCGTGGACGCTCGACCATCTGGGCCTGCTCGCCCTCAACATGGGCGACCTGGAGCGGGCGCAGCAGCGATTCGAGGAGAGTCGATCGCTGTTCGAGAAGCTGCGCCACGCTTGGGGCGGCGCGATCGGGTGGCATCATCTCGGGCTCGTGGCGATGGAGCGTGGCGACCACGCCGTGTCCACGCAGTGCCTGCGCAACGGACTCGCCGCGTTCCAGGACCTCGCCAACGACTGGGGTGTCGCCACATCGCTGACCGCGCTCGGCTACGCGGCGGTGGCCGCCGGCGAGCATTCGGGCGCGGCCGAATGCTTTGCCCAGGCGGTGGAGCTGACTCGTTCCGAGCGTGATCGTGCGGGCCTGGCCCGGTCGCTCGCCGGGACCGCGCATCTGGCGGTCCACAGTGGCGACCTGGTTCACGCGGCTTTGCTGCTCGGTGCCGTCGAAGCCGTCGGTTCGGAGTGGGAGCACCTGAACCCGGGCGCCCGGCGGGCCTTCCGGGCGAGCCAGGAGGCCGTCACCTCCGCTGCCGACCCATCGGTGGCCCGGGCGCGGGCGAGGGGCCGGGCGATGCAGCTCTCGCAGGCGGCCGACATCGCACTGCGCCACCTCGCCGCCAGCAGCGACGTGTCCGTGCCCTAGGTGGACGCCGAGCTGCCGCCCCAGGGCTACCCCGCGCGGTGTTAGGAAGGGGCCCCTTTACCGCGTTAGGCGTTAAGAGGGTGCCCCTGCATGCATCATGGTCAGCCGTACGGACCGGGTGAACAGCGGGAAGCCGATGCGCAGCTCCTCGCGCTGTGCCGGTTCAGCGCCGAGTACCGACCGTGCCCAGGCACCGTCGATCAGCGCGTCAAACGGAGCAGTGCGGAAGTCGTAGATGACCACCCGCCCGCCCGGCCGCAGCACCCGCGCGAGCTCGGGTGCGGCCGCCGCCGGATCGTCCCAGTGATGCAGGCTGAACGAGGAGACGACCACATCAGCGGACCGGTCGTCGAGCGGTAGCCGAGCGGCGTCTCCCTCCAGCGCTACGATGCGCTCACCGTACTGGGCGCAGTTGCGCCGGGCCGCGTCCACCATGTCCGCCGAGGGATCCACGCCGGTGAGGCGCAGGTCGGGGCGGATGCGGGCGAGCTCGGCGAGGAGCACGCCGGGACCGGTGCCGACGTCGAGCACGTGACCGCCGTCGGGCGCGAACCCGGCGATGTCCCGCGCCAGGCGCCGGTAGATCCCGCGGAACAGATGCGTCGCCGCGAAGTTGTAGAGCCGGCTTCGGCGCCCGCGGATGACGGCCTCGCCATCGCCGCGTGACAGATGCCAGGAACCGTGATGCCGATCTTGCCGCATAGCGCTCGCCCCCTTAGGTTGTACGTTACAACTGTCCACGAGGGTACGCGGAACAGTTGTATTGTGCAACCTTTCTGGAGGGATTCGTGGCGAGCCGGTCCGAGGCCCTGCACGGGCTCCTGATGGAACTGATGCGCACGCTCGGTGCGCTTCAGGCCCAGCTCACGCCGGCGGGCTCGACCCTCTCGGTCTCGCAGATCTTCGCGCTGCACGAGCTGGACACCGATGTGCCGCTGTCGCAACGCGAGCTCGCGGAGCGTCTGAATCTGGAGAAGAGCTCGGTCAGCCGGCTCGCCGCCGAGCTGGAGGACCGGGGGCTTCTGGTGCGGGAACGAGATCCCGCCAACCGGCGGGTCTACCGGCTCCGGTTGACCGCGCGTGGCCGGGCGATGCACGCCGCTCTCGGCTCGAGCCTGCATCCGTACTACGAGCGGTGGGTGGCCAGGATGACCCCGGACGAGGTCGAGGCGCTGCTCGCCGGGCTCTCCGCGTTCGTACGGGCGATACGTGCCGCGCCGCCCGGGCGCCCGGGACCGTAGCCCGGAGGGCGGGGCCGTAGCCCGGAACGCCGGGACCGTTGCCTGGGGGGGTCATGACCCCTTTGGCGCGGCGACGATGACCACCTCGTACGGGAATGGGCTGCCGATCGCCTCCCGCCACTCGCCACCCGCGAGCGGGGTCGTGGCGATGTTCGGTGCCGGTCCCGCGGTCCAGTCCACGGTGCCGACGACCGTGTCGACGCGGAGGGTGGCGAGGGCCTGCGCGATCGCCGCCTTGTCGGTGCTGCCGGCCTTGACCAGCGCCGCCGCGGCGACCTCGAAGAGAGCGTGACCGTGCCCGATCGGCTGTGTCCATTGCGCGTCGGTGTCGGCGGTGTAGGTGCCGGCGAGCTGAGCGGCGGACTGCCCGGTCAGGGAGCTCCTGAACGGGTGCTCCGGTGACCACCAGACCGTGGTGGTGAGGTTGCCCGGCTCGTCGAGCGAGTCCACAAGAGACGGAAACGCGAGGCCACCCGCGACAGTGACCACGGCCGGACGGTACTCCGCCCGTCGTGCCTGGGCCCAGAAGGCCGCGAAGTCGCGGGGCGACGCGACCGCGAGCAGGATCGGTGCCTCGCTGGCGCGCAGCCGTTGCACGCTCTCGCGCAGCTGCTCGCCCTGCTCGGCGGCGGGTAGACCCGGCCGGTAACGCTCCGTCGCGACGATCTCGTAACCGTCCAGCGATGTGGTCAAGACCTCCGTCCACAGTGTGCCGGTGGTGTCCTCCGGCGCGAGCACGGCGACCGTGTGGCCAGCGCCGGCCCGGTCCCACAGGTCGCGGTACACCGCAGCGGCGTCGGCGATGCCCCAGAAGAAGTGGTACGTCCACGCGGACCGTTCGGCGGGGCCGCTAGCGACCTCCTCCCACGGTGCTGCCGTCGATATGCAGGGCACGCCATGGGCCGCGCAGACCTCGGAGACCGGGTTGACGGTCGCGGCCGTGCCGGCGACGAGGATGAGGTCGACCGCGCCGGCCCGGACCAGGTCGGTCGCCACGGCGGCGGCCCGGTTCGGGTCCGACTCGCTGTCCCGGGCGATGATGTCGACCGCATAGCTCTCGCTGCCGATGCGCAGCGGATGGCGCTGGAAGTGGCGGCGCAGGTGGGTCACTGCGAAGGCATCGGCGTCGCCGTAGGGTGCGAGGGCGCCGGTGCGGGGCGTGACGAAGCCGATCCGTACCCGCGGCTCGGCCTCACCGCGGCCGCCGTCACCGAAGCAGGCAGAAACGGCGAGCACGCCCGCCATAGCGCACATCGCCGCGAGCAGCTTCTCTCTCCACATTGGCGACTCATCCCTTCACTGGACGGGCGTGTCGACGAGGACCGTGGTGCTGTCGATGTCCGTTGTTCGCACGGTGACGCGAAGCCGCCAATCGCCGGGGAACGGAAGCGGGAGACCGGTGGCGGTGAAGACCCCGGCCTGCACCCGTTCCAGCGGCACCGGCAGCGCGATGTCGTCGCCTTCGGGCGACAGGAAGGACGCCCGCACCTCCGGCACGTCCCATGGTTCGCTCCGGCGATCCAGCACCTCGATCACCACCCGGTTCTCGCCGACGGCGGCCGGGTCGACCAGCACCCGCACCGCACCGTCCGGCTCGACCAGGGCCTCGACCAGCACCGGCTCGCCGGGCGTGCTCGCGGCCGCCTCCGCCGTCCGCACCACCACT
>Ga0079224_100000413_pt1 | contig 41141 bp, 40 predicted proteins | sample Stecom2015_FD_80414 | JGI IMG/M metagenome (GOLD analysis project Ga0079224, IMG submission 80414) | Agricultural soil microbial communities from Utah to study Nitrogen management - Steer compost 2015 | ecosystem: Environmental > Terrestrial > Soil > Agricultural land | place: USA: Utah... | reverse complement strand
TAAAAACTCGTTAACTAACATGATCCACATCAAACGATTACAGGAAGATGGAGCCGATGTCATCGCAATAATCGGCGAAATTGACGCGAGTTCTTCCATCGAGCTGGATTTGGCCATAGCCAAAAGCGTGGGGGAGGGGTATGAGAAGATCCTCGTGGATTGCAGCGCGCTCGAATACATTTCCTCGGCTGGACTGGGTGTTTTTATGTCTTACATCGATGAGTTCAAAGACAAGAAAATCGCTATGGTCCTGTATGGAATGAACGACAAAGTCGCCAATACCTTTCAGATACTGGGACTGGATGAGCTGCTGCACATCGCGAAGGATAAGTCGGAAGCTAAGGCAATGATCAATGAACTACAAGTATAGAGTTGGCTGCAGCATTGAGAATCTGAAGGGCGTTCGCGATTTCATTCGCAAGTCCCTAAAGGCTCATCACGTTCCTGATCTAGAGATCAGCGAAATGGTGTTGGCCCTGGATGAGATGTGTTCCAACCTCATGATCCACGCCCACCACTGCAACGCCAATGATCTTTTCGAGCTGCGCATCATCATCGATAAGGACAAGCCCTACATAATCTTCGAATTGGTTGACGACGGAACGGTCTTTGACATTAACGAGTTTTGCGAACCAAGCATCGACAACATCGTCCACCAGAAACGAAAGGGCGGCCTCGGCATTCGCCTGGTAAAGTCGATCATGGATAAGATCGAATACAAGGCGTCCCAGGGCCAAACCGTATGCAGGCTCACCAAAAACATCAACAAGTAAACCCTACGGAAACGGCAGCTAATGATACGAATCTTCTGCATCCTGATCATCGGCAGCCTTGCGTGGCCAGCTGCCGGCCAGGATAAAGGGAAACGACAAAAGAACCGCGACATTCTGTTCGAAGTAGGTAACAGACAAGTAACTTCCGACGAGTTCATCTACCTGTACCGAAAGAATCATCAGCAGTCGCCATCGGGATATACAGCAGCCGACATCAACGAATACCTCGAACTCTTCATCAACTTCAAGCTCAAGGTTGAAGAGGCACGTCGCCGCGGAATGGACACCACTACCGCGTTCCTGTCAGAATACCGCGGCTATCGCAACGAACTTCTTAAACCCTACCTTCCCGACAGCAGAATACTGGATAGCCTCGTAGCACAGGCATACGAGCGCATGAAAGAAGAAATACGCGCATCCCATCTCCTGATTAGCCTGCCTCCCAACGCTACACCAACGGATACACTACGCGCTTTCAATCGCATACTTGAGTTGAAAGAAAGGGCTGAATCCGGTGAAGACTTCGGATCGCTGGTAGCCACATACAGCGATGAACCACAGGCGAAATCAAGACGAGGCGACCTCGGATACTTCACAGCGCTTCAAATGGTGCATCCGTTCGAAAATGCGGCCTACGAAGCAAAACCGAGCGAGGTCGTCGGACCTGTGCGCACGCAATTCGGATATCACTTGATCAAAGTATCGGATCGGCGACCCGCGCGCGGTCAGGTAGCCGTATCGCATATTATGCTTCGCACGGGTCGTGATCATGATTCGGTCAGGGTTCGCGAACAGATATTCAATATTTATGATCAGCTGATGGCGGGTGCTTCCTGGGATGAATTATGCGCCGAGTATTCCGAGGACCCGGGGTCTAAAAATAAGGGTGGAGCACTTCCCCCGTTCGGAGTCGGCGCCATGGCTTCTGTCCCGGAATTCGAAAGCGTGGCTTTCTCGCTGCGTCCCGGCGATATATCAGACCCGTTCCGAACCCAATATGGATGGCACATCCTGAGGGTCGACAGAAAGATACCGTTGCCCCCGTTCGAGGAAATGAAACCTTCCCTGAGAAATCGTATTGCCACCGACGGCCGTTTTGAGGAACTACGTGAGGTGTGGATGAAAAGACTCAGGGCAGATTATGGATTCGCAGAGCGTGAGGCAGTCCGGGAGCAGCTATTCGCACTTTCAGATTCGCTCATCCGAAAAGGGAAATGGTACCCACTGCCCGAAAGCCTGAAAGCACAAACCCTTTTTAGCCTGGGTGGACAGCAGTTCAAGGCAGCTGATTTCGAAGTGTATGCCCGTCGACAGTCCATTCCGGCAGCGGAGGCACCCCGTCGGGCGCTGGAACAGCTGTACGGCCAGTTTGTGGACGAGGCCCTGATGGATGCAGTGAGCCGCTCTGTGGCGGCCAGCAAGGCGGAATTTCGCATGCTGGACAATGAGTACTATGAGGGCATCCTCCTGTTCGATATCATGGAAAGGGAGGTGTGGAACCGAGCCGTTGAGGATACCGCTGGGCAGACAGCGTACTATGAAGCAAACCGGCGCAAATATCTCGCTGGCGAGCGAGCCAGGGCAACTATTTACGCGTCTCCCGACTCTATGGTAATGCGGCATTTGGGTGAAATAGCGTCGACTGGGGACTCCACCGCCCTGAAGGATTATGCACAAAAGCAGGGAATCAGGGTGGAACGGGGACTTTTTGAGAGGGGCGACCGCGAGGCGCTCAGCGGCGTTCCGTGGACGCCGGGCCGCCATTCCGCGCAAAACAGGGGAATGTATTACCTTGCGTGGATTTTCGAAATACTGCCCCCCGGTGAAAAGTCGTTGGATGAGGCAAGGGCAAATGTGATTGCCGACTACCAGAATGAACTGGAACAACGATGGATCCGGCAGTTGCGGGAAAAATATCCGGTTAAAGTCAATGAGAAGGCAAAGCGATACGTACTGGATCAGCTTCAAAAGCGTTAGCCTGGCCCTGGTCGCCCTCGTGGCTTTTTCCTGCCAATGGATGGACCGCAATGGCGCCTCCGATCACAAGGGAAGGATTCCGGTGGCCAGGGTTAACAACACATATCTCTACAAGGACGAGTTAGCGGGTATTGTTGCCAACGGTGCATCCCGTGAAGACAGCATTTCACGGATTCAGTCGTACGTAAACAGCTGGATTCGGAAGCAGCTTCTCATCCAGGAGGCGACGCGCAAGATGGACATCAACGAGGCGGCAGTAGAGAGAAAGATACTGGACTATCGATACAGCATCATTGCTTACGAATATCAAAACTCCTACATCAAGCAACATCTGGACACGGTCGTTGCCGATGCGGACATTGAGGAGTATTACAAAAACAACATTGACAACTTCGTCCTGAAACAGAACATCGTCAAGGCTACTTACATCAAAGTGCCGAAGAGCGCACCGCGCACGCAACGCATCAAGGAACTGATGTTTTCAGAAAAGGAAGAAGATGCCAATGAGCTTAAGTCGTATTGCCTGAGCTTCTCAGCAGCGCACCATCTCGTGGATACTGCGTGGATCGCGTTCGATGAGTTGGTTCGCAATTCGCCGATGATTGAAATTCCCAATAAGATAGAGTTCCTCAAGTCCAACCCGTATTACGAAACGAGCGACGCGAACTACCTTTACTTTCTGAAGGTAAACGAGTATCGCGTGTCAGACAACGTATCGCCGCTCGAATTTGTGAAGGATGAAATCCGCAACATCCTTCTCAACAAAAGAAAGGTGGAGCTTGCGAAGAAGCTGGAGGAGGAAGTGTATCGGGAGGCGGAAGGAAACAAGGATTTTGAAATTTATTGATTGATGCAATGAAGAGATTTTTCAGAGCGTGGAGCCTGATTGCGATCCTGACCCTGGGTAGCATCGCAGCCTTTGGTCAGGATGATCCATATGTTGTCGACGAAATCATAGCAAAAGTAGATAACTACATTGTGCTCAAGTCGGAGCTCGACCGTGCTTACCTCGATTATCTCGCCAACGGTGGTCGTCAGAGCGAGGAAACACGGTGTCAGTTTCTGGCGTTGCTCATCCGCAACAAACTGATGATGGCCAAAGCGGAAATCGACTCCGTCGTAGTACTCGACGAAGAAGTCGATGCCAACACGCAAAGCCGTATCAACATGATCCTCGCGCAGTCCGGTAATTCGGCGCAACAACTTGAAGCGATCTATGGCAAGAGCATGGAGCAAATCCGCCTGGAACTTCGCGATCAAATCAAGGAACAAATGGTGGTACGCGAAATGGAACGGACCATCTCTGCGGACATTGCTGTGACGCCCGCTGAGGTAAAACGATTCTTCTCAAGAATTCCGCAAGACTCGCTGCCTTACTTTTCTGCTGAAGTTGAAGTAGCTCAGATCGTTCGTAAGGCCAAGGTTAACAACCAGCAAAAGGAGGCCACGAAGCGGGAACTGATAGCCATCCGCGACAGGATACTCCGGGGCGAGGATTTCAGCGAGCTGGCGAAAAGGCATTCGGATGATCCCAGTGTCACCTATAACGGGGGAGACATGGGCTGGGTCGGCCGCGGACAGATGGTGCCGGAATATGAGGCTACGGCCTTCCGCCTGGAGAAGAATGAAATATCGCAGCCCTTTGAGACGGAATATGGATTTCACATCATGCAGCTGCTTGATCGCAGAGGCAATGAATACCATTCCCGGCATATCCTCATCTCACCGGAACCGTCCGAAGAAGATGTGCAGGATGCTATTGCTTTTTTGGATAGTATTAGAACGTTAATCATAAACGACAGCCTGACGTTTCAGAAAGCTGCGCGCGAGTTTTCGGACGATGTGCTCACGAAGGGCAACGGAGGGTTCTTTACGGACAGCCAGGGTAGCATGCGCATCCCGGTGGATGAACTTGATCCCTACGTGTTCCTGACCATTGACTCGATGAAGGTGGGCGACATTTCACGCCCGATTGTGTACCGAACAGACGACGGCAAGCAGGCAGCCCGTATCCTGTACTACAAGTCGAGAGTAGGACCGCATGAGGCGTCTCTCGACCGCGACTGGGAGCGTATTCAGGCTGCCGCGTTAAACGAGAAAAAGAACAGGCTACTTCAAAAGTGGTTTGAAAAAGCGCGTCACGATGTATTTATCAGCATCGATGAAGCGTATGATCATTGTGGAATCTTAGACCAGTGACCGATGGGAAAGTTTGCATCCGACGTGGAAGCCGCTGATGCCCTGGCAACCGCATATAAAAACCTTAAAGAAGAGATCGGAAAGGTCGTGATCGGACAGCACGAGGTGATACGTCTTGTCCTGACAGGCATTTTCTGCCATGGACACTCACTTCTCGTCGGTGTACCCGGCCTTGCTAAAACGCTCCTGGTACAAACCATCGCGCAGGCCCTCGATCTTCAATTTAAAAGAATTCAGTTTACGCCGGACCTCATGCCCTCTGACATCCTCGGCGCAGAGACGATGGACAAAGAGCGCAACTTCAAATTCGTGAAGGGGCCGGTATTCGCCAACATTATCCTGGCGGACGAAATCAACCGTACGCCTCCAAAGACACAGGCTGCCTTGCTCGAAGCCATGCAGGAGTACGCGGTGACAACAGCGGGTCAACGCTTTGAACTTCCGCGACCTTTCTTTGTGCTAGCCACGCAAAACCCTATTGAGCAGGAAGGAACTTATCCACTCCCGGAAGCACAGCTCGACCGCTTCATGTTCAACATACTTTTATCCTATCCTACGCCCGCTGAGGAAATTGAAGTCGTGAAAGCCACGACGGGAGAAGCGAGGAATGAAGTCCGCACCGTACTTAGCGGTGAAGACATTGAAAATTTCCAGAATCTCGTTCGCAAGGTACCCGTGCCCGACAATGTTATCGAGTATGCAGTGGGCCTGGCTAACCGTACTCGTCCCGGTGGCTCTCCTGTTGCCACAGAGTATCTCGAGTGGGGTGCCGGACCACGCGCATCGCAATACCTCGTTCTCGGCGCAAAATGCAACGCCCTCCTCGATGGCAAGTACTCACCTGACATCGAAGACGTCCAATCCATTGCCAAGCCCGTCCTCCGCCATCGGATTGTAAGGAACTTCAAGGCGGAAGCGGAAGGGATTGGTGTGGATGATGTAATTGAGAAGATTATATAATTGACTGAACCAGGATTTGTAGGATTAAAGGATGAGTAGGATGAGTACATCCTGTCAATCCTGAAATCCTAAGAATCCTAGTCCTACCCTCCAACGATCTCGTCGGTTATCGTTAAAATCTCCGCATTCACCTTCGTCCTGTACCTTCTCAAGGGACGCCACGCCACGCCGCCTGTGGGTGAGCCGTCGGCGAAGCTGAAGGTGGATCCGCAGCAGGGGTCGAACATGTAGAGTTGCGATATGTGTACGTCTACGGTGGCGCAGGCCTCGTTGGGTCGGAATGAGCAATTCCGTTCGTAAGCCAGGTACGTTGTAGCGTTTACGCGATAAACAATGATCCCACGGACGCCACCATCAATAGGCATTGACCCGCCGTCGAATTTCAGCGCGACGTATTCAGGCAGATTGAGGTTGATGTAGATTTCGCTGAAAGGAATGTACGGTATTGGATCATCGCCAGGATCGGGTGAGCATCCTCCGAAAGCGATCAGGCAGGCCAGAACAACGTATCGTGCAATGCGGGCGGTCATGTGAGTAACAACGGTGAGGCCTGCGGATTATTCTCAGGACACCGACTGGAACTGGCGCAGGAAGCGGATGTCGTTTTCCGAGAACAAGCGCAGGTCGTTGATCTGGTAGCGCAGCATGGTAATCCGTTCAATACCCATTCCGAAAGCAAATCCTGTAAACTCCTCGGGATCGACGTTGCAATTTCTCAGCACGTTGGGATGCACCATTCCGGAACCTCCTATCTCCACCCATCCTGTACGTTTGCATACCGGACAGCCTGCACCTTTGCAGATGAGACAGCTGATATCCATTTCAGCGCTGGGCTCTGTGAACGGGAAGAACGATGGACGGAACCGAATCTTTGTGTCCTTGCCGAACATTTCACGGGCAAAGTGATACAGCGTTTGCTTGAGATCAGCAAAGCCTACGTTGCGATCGATGTAAAGTCCCTCGACCTGGTGGAAGAAGCAATGTGCCCGAGCGGATATGGCTTCATTGCGATAGACCCGTCCGGGCATAATGGCGCGCACGGGAGGTTTTGTTCGCTCCAGAAGTCGTATTTGAACGTTGGAGGTATGCGTCCGCAGCAGGATATCCGGATTTTTCGAAATGAAGAACGTGTCCTGCATCTCACGTGCCGGGTGATTCTCGGGGAAGTTCAGCGCGGAGAAGTTATGCCAATCGTCTTCGATCTCCGGTCCTTCCTCGACATTGAATCCCAGCCTTTCGAAAATCTTAATGATCCGCGCGCGTGTAAGCGTAAGTGGATGAAGATTGCCGATGCGGTTCGGAACGGGCGGCAGTGTAAGGTCGATGTCATCCGTGGTCTTTTTTTCGACGGCCGTTGCTTCACTCATCTCCCGAAACCTGGCTTCGGCCGACTGCTTTAAATCGTTGAGGGCCTTGCCCACGGCTTTCTTTTCTGCAGGCGGAATCTGTTTTAGCTTTTCAAACAATTCGCCAAGCACACCTTTGCGGCTGACAAATCTAAGCCGGAACGCCTCCAGGTCCTGCGGACCGTTAGCCTTGAACGACTCAACTTCCTTTTGTAATGCTGTTATCTGATCGATCATCTCCATTGCATACTACTGCCCATCGCCTACTGCCTGCTAAGGACAGCGCTCAAAAATACAAAAAACCACATTGGACCTGGAAAACTATCCAAACGCCGTTAAAAACTGGTTAATGGCCTGAGAATACATTTTCGTCCGACTCCTTTCCGGCCAGTCGGCGCAGGATGAGGCGGTCGAGGAAGAGGCTGAATATGACGGCCAGGGCGACGATCCCCGCTATGAGGTAAGCATCACCGACGCCTTTCAGCACTATGGCAAGAACGATAAAGCCAAGTTGAAGGGATGCAAGGATAATCGTTGTTTGTGCGTGCGACATGCCCATGCGCATGATGGCGTGGTGAATGTGACTCTTGTCGGGTGCGAAGGGGGACTGCCGCTTATACAGGCGGAGGATCACTATGCGACACGTATCGACGAGGGGTATGATGATAAAGCAAGCGGCGGTACCGACAGAAGCGGTAAAGCGATACGGTGACGAATCAGGAAGATTGTGATTGAAGTCGATAAAATGAATTGTCAGAATGCTAAGCATCATCCCGATCACAAGCGCGCCGGTGTCGCCCATGAAAATTTCGGAGGGTTCCCAGTTGAAAATAAGAAAAGCCAGGATGGCGCCGGCCATCGAAAATGAAAGGATGGAGTAAACCGTGTCGTCGACAAGATAGAACCAGATGCCGTATGCGATCAGTGCTATGATGGCGATGGAGCCAGCTAGACCATCAAGGCCGTCGATGAGGTTGAACGAGTTGGTTATGACGATGATAGTGAACAGCGTGAGGATATAGCTTACCAGGAGGGGCAGTTCTTCGACACCGAAGAGACCGTAAAACGATTTCAGTCGCAGGTCAAGCAGGATGATGATCATGATCGCGACGAGGATTTGCCCCATAAGTTTGATGATGGCACGTAGCGGAACGAGATCATCGCGCAGACCGATGAAGAAGATTACGAAGAGGGAGGCCATCACAAACTTGATGTCCTTCCAGCTCAGGATTTCAATCCATACCAGGGAGGCAATAAAGAAGCCGAGGAATATGGCAATGCCGCCCATAGATGGGGTGACCTTCTTGTGAATCTTCCTCCGACCAGGTATGTCCACCAAGTTTTTTTGCATGGAATACTTGATGATCACGGGTATGGTGAGGAATCCAATGACAAAGGACGTAATGACGGTCGCGAGAAGGATGGCCATTTAGGTCAAATGATCTCAAAAATAGTGAAATGAAATCCAATTACTGATTTTTCTGAGGGCGGCAATAAAAATCACGTATGGACGTACATACATAACGGAGTTGTTCCTCTGTTATTTCGGGATAAATGGGCAGGGAAAGCAGTTCCTGTGACAGACGATTGGCAACGGGAAAATCATCTGGCGCGTGACTGAGGTGGCGGTACGCGGGGAGGTTGTGAAGGGCGCCGGGGTAGTGCACCAGGGTTTGAATGCCTTTGTCTTGAAGGAAGTTCTGCAGCTCATTGCGTTTCTGTGCGCGGATGGCATAGATGTGGAATGTATGCGTTGTCCCGGGTCGTTGGCAGGGGAGGGTGATTTCTGGTATACTCTTCAGGAGGGAATGATACGTTTCCGCATTGGTGCGGCGTTTGGTATTCCAGGCGGCAAGGTGCGGCAGTTTAACCAGGAGCACGGCCGCCTGTAGCGTGTCCATTCGGCTGTTGAATCCCTCGAAGAGGTGGTCGTCCTTCCCGAGGGCCCCGTGGTTGGCGAGACGTCTGGCCTTTTCAGCAAGTTGGGTGTCAGTTGTGGCAAAGCCTCCTGCATCGCCGTATGCACCAAGGTTCTTGGTGGGATAGAAGCTGAAAGCCGAGGCATGGCCGAAGGTTCCGACGGGGCGGCCGTTCACTTGTGTCCCATGCGCCTGGGCGCAGTCTTCAATGAGGTAGAGGTTGTGACGGTCGCATAGGGATCGGATTTCTTCAACGTGGGCCCCCTGTCCAAAGAGATGGACGGTGATGACGGCTTTTGTACGTGGCGTGATATGTTGCTCGAAGCGTTCCGGGTCCAGTGTGTAGGTTTCCGGGTGTACGTCCGCGAACACCGGTGTGGCGTGGCATAGGGTGATCACTTCCGCGGACGGGATGCAGCTGAATGCGGGAGTGATGACCTCGTCCCCCGGTCCGATGCCCAGAACCTTGAGTGCCATGAACAGCGCGTCCGTGCCGTTGCCGGTGGCTACGACGTGAGGGAGGTTCATGGTGCGGCTAAATGCTGCTTCGAAGTCGGAGACCTCCTTTCCGCGGATAAAGTTGAAGCCTTTGACAGCGTCGTTGATCGCCTTGTCGAGCTCACCCTTCAGGGACTGGTATTGTGCCTCAAGATCGATGAACGGTACGCGCATGCTGCTCGATTTTTGTGCAAAATGCGAAAAAGGAGAGAGACCACTATAGGCTTGCAATCAGGAATTGAACGTATTCATATTTCAAATAGTAGCCGGGAAGATCGATGATGCCAAAGGCGTTCGGGTACGAGTGGTAGCATTGTTGCGTTTGTTGTGAAAGCAGGAGAATTCGAGAGACGCCATGCTGAGCTGAGTCTATGAAACAGTTAGAGGAACACTTATTCGTCCTTCTTTGATTTAGATGACGGATATGATAAAAAGCATATCTACGAAAAAATTTTTCATCCTTTTGAAATGGCTGTTAATGAGCCTGAAGAGTTAAAGCCCAAAGAGCCGTATGGAAAGATCGTTGATCTCATGTTGAGAAAAGCGAAGGGCTAACATTGTATGAGCAATCGGTGGCTAATGCGAGAGGAGCGCAACGATGTCCCTGATGCCAAACATCTTGAGAAGGTATTTCATGTGAAGCATGAACGCGTTTGTCGGAATTCCGTGCTCACGACAGGACTTCAGGTCTTCGTTGTTAATTTCGATGATGCGTCTCCAGCTCCCCGTGCTGATTCCGCCGATCCGCATTCGAACGAGGTTGAGGGGGAGGTAGCTATAGGAGATCCTGTGTACGTAAAGAAGCCGGGCCATGAGATCAAAATCTGCGGCGTATTTATAGCGCAGATCGAACTTGCCGTACTTGTCGTAAACCTCTCTCCGTACAAAAAATGTAGGATGTGGCGGCAGGATGCCCATGCGTATCATGCCGGGACGAAAATATCTGCCGCGGAAATGGCGAATGGGCTTCTCCGGCTTGTTGGGTTTGAAGTAATAAAGATCTCCGAAAACTGAGTCTACATTCTTTGTCGCGAATTCGTGCATCACGCGCGACAACACCTTTTCGTTGTCGTAGATATCATCCGAGTTGAGTATCCCAATAACGTCTCCCGTGGACAGGTCGATCGCCTTGTTCATGGCGTCGTACAAGCCGTTGTCTTTCTCCGAAACCAATTTGTGTATCCTGTCGCCATAGGAACGGAGAATATCCATCGTGTTGTCGGTGGACGCGCCATCAACGACGATATACTCAACATTCTTGTAGTCCTGGGAAAGTACGGAGTCAACTGTATCCGCAATCGTTTCACCGCTGTTGAAACAAACGGTTATTATCGACACCTTATCCATACATGCTCTGGGTCTTTATACGCAAACACACCAGCTTGTAGGGCTGAGCCTGCCCCTCCTTCCGCGGGTAATTTGCTTAAAAAAGTCCAAATATTAGTATTTTTGCGTTTTTTAGTCGCGGTAATGCCATTAAGATCAAGTGATAGAATATAGAATTTGTTCCCGTTGTATCATGGATACAACGGACCCGGACATTGTTTTTGACGCCGATGGTGTTTGCTCTAATTGCCATCGTTATGATGAGATCAGCCGCGCGCGTTTGATACCCATGGACGAACGGCCGGCAAGGCTCAGGCAACTCGTAGATGAAATAAAGCGAAAGGGTAAGAAAAAAAAGTACGATTGTATTATCGGCGTCAGCGGTGGTGTGGACAGCACTTATGTCGCTTACCTGGTAAAGGAGTTGGGACTAAGACCGCTGGCCGTTCATTTTGATAACGGCTGGAATTCTGAACTCGCTGTCAGCAACATAGAAAAGATACTCAAGAAGCTTGACATCGACCTCTATACTCATGTTGTGGATTGGGAGGAGTTTAAAGATCTCCAGGTGTCTTTTCTCAGAGCTTCCACACCGGACGCTGAAGTCCCAACCGACCATGCTATCAACGCGCTTCTCTTCAAGACGGCATCCAAATTCGGTGTCTCGTACATCATCAACGGGCAAAATCTTTCGACCGAGTCCATCCTGCCTGTCAAGTGGGGATATGGATACTATGACGCGACATACGTAAAGGATGTCCACAAAAAATTTGGCAAGGTCCCGCTGAAGACTACGCCCCTGATGGGCCTCGCAGAACTATTCTACTACATGCAGGTTAAGAAAATCCGCCTGCTTCAAATCCTGAACTACGTCGACTACAATAAGGCCCAGGTAATGGAGTTGCTGAAGGAGAAACTGGGATGGACTTACTACGGCGGCAAGCACTATGAGTCGATATACACCCGCTTCTTCCAGGCATACATTCTCCCGAGAAAATTCAATATTGATAAACGCAAGGCGCATTTGTCCAGCCTGATCCATTCGGGGCAGATCACCAGGGCAGAAGCGCTTGAGGAACTTAAGCAGGATGTGGCGCCTGCCGATGTACTACAGCAGGACAAAGAATACGTCATAAAAAAGCTTGGCTTCACCGATAGCGAGTTTGAGAACATCATGAAGCAACCCTGCAAAACTTTCCTTGACTACAAAACGCAGTATCGGGTACTGGAAAAAGCCAAGCAGTATAGAAAGTACTTTAAGTTTGGTTAGAACAGATCGGGTCTGACGGTGGCGTAGACTGAAAGCACCTTCGCCGCAGATTGCTGAGGATCATTGAGCCTGCTAAAATGGGCCTTGGCTGCTGCGCCCATGCGAGCGCGTAGTTGCTCATCATGTGCCAGCTGGCTGATTGCCTCTGCGAGTTGTGCCGGACGTTTTTCGTCGACAATGAGACCGGTAGTCTGATGCTGCACCACGTCTTCAATTTTATCTCTCAAGGATATGATGGAAGGGATACCCAGGGCTCCCGCCTCGAACACGCTTCTGGGCACGCCGTTGAGGTAGCTGGGAAAAACGAGAATGTCGGTTTGTTCAAGCCACTCGTCAATGTTCTTAATGTGACCAAGGTATTCGACATTCTGGAGATTATTATCGGCAATGATTTTTCGAATCCGCGATTCGATGTCCTGTACGATGCCAAGTAAATCCAGAATCCTGCCTTTGAATGATTCAAAGAATTCCCGCGGCCGCGAATTTGACCCGGCAATGTAGAATTTTATGTGACCGTCGTCTCTTAAGAGCCGGATCGCTTCCATCAGGTCAAAAATGCCCTTGTAGGCGATCAGATTGGACAGAAACAGAACATTGCATGTTGTTCTGGTAGTAGCGGACGACACCTGGCTGCTGGATATTTTCCGGTGAAGAGGGTTATAAACGACGTCAATGTTGTCGATGCAGTTATTGAGTTTGTTCTTAACACTGCCGTCGATCGCAATCAGGTGATCGACGTACCGTCGGATCATGTTTTGAATGATGCGATTCAGGAGTCGTTCATGGTCGTTAAGGACCACCCTGGCGTGCATCACAACCTTGAAACCAAGCCTCTTGCAAAGTTTTGCCACGAGTACGAGCGTGCACTCGTTTAAGTGAACAATGTCAGGGTTGATTTCGAGGATTTGTTTTTTTAATCGCCGTAGGGTGGTGAGGTTCCTTAGCGTTTTGAGCAACCGGAGTTTATAGAAGCGTCCACCGGATATGGATGTAATTTCAGGGAGTTCGCCCGTGACGACCACTTTGTCGGCTACCGTTTTAAAAAGATCAACCGCCGTGCCAGGTGGTGTTAAGACGGTTGCTTCAACGGATCCCGGCGGGAAGTTTTGAATCAGGTAGGTCAGACTCCGTGAAGCTCCTCCGCTGGTGCCGTGATGATGTATGAATAGAACCCGAACCTTCCGCATTTGCAACCAGATAATCGAACGATCTTATCAAAAAACCATGCTACTGATTTTGCACTGACGGCGATGCTTCTGATTCGACCAGATCGGTCGCTGAAAAATTAAGGGAAAGGGCCATAAGCAGGAACATGAAGTTGTACGGGACCACAAAACTACCATATGAAATCATCACCATAAAGAAGAACAGGCACATAGTGTATGTGAATCGACTTCGCAGCTCCAACGCCCGACTTTGCGCTGCCACGACAAATGCGACAATGAGCAACGCGGCAATTCCCACGCGGGCAAGCCACGCGGTCAGGAATGACTCGGATCCAGTGGTGAAGTGATAGACCTTTGATCGGACGCCCTCTACATAATCGCCAAATTCATATGTGCCCACTCCGGCCAGAGGATTTATTGAAAAGATTCTGAGGTGTTGCTCCCAAATCCATAGCCTCGTGGCGACGTCGCGGGTGTCCGATGCCGTTGTGATTTGTTGCTCTGTACGGAGCATTATTGCCCTGAAAATGGGATTCTCGCTTTCGCTTAGGAGAATGTGGAACTCTTTGAGGTTGCTGAGAATTACAAAGGCGAAAATAAAAATTACGTTGAGCGAATGATAAAAAACCCTCGGCCGGAACTTGACAACCCGAGTGGTCAATTCGAAACATGCAAAGAAGGCGAATATGGCGATCGCCGTTCTGGAGGCGCTGAACACCATGAAGTATCCTCCGGCGGCATAGAAGAAGTACCGGGAGATAGACTTGTTGAAGTAATAGTTGATGATGATGATGAATAAGGAAAAGAATGCGCTTTCAGGACTGAGCGGGAAGAGAGAGATCCGCAATTTATCCTCCCGTAATTGAAATCCCGATATACTCTCGAGTTCCGGAAGGTAACCGAAGGTGTTGATGCCCGCATGATAACTAACAGCACAACCTATCAGTGCAAGGATATAGAAAGCGTTGATCACTTTGATGTTCAGCGGAACACGGGAGTTGCAGACCACGATGAAGGTTGAGGTAAGCAGGCAGCACGTGAGAAAGGTTTGATGGTCGAGTCGCACAACGGAAATAAGGCACGTGACCAGCATAAAGATTCCGAGAATGAGCGTCCTGTTGCTATAGCCTATTGCCAGGTAAGGGGAAAAGACCAGGACGAACACCGCGACGGGAATGACGAGAAGAAAGTACTCGACCGAATATTTTTCTATCGTGCCAAAGACAAAATAATTCAGCACAAGGTAATACAGTACCAGGCCGTAGAAAACGACATTTCGGACGACGGAAACCTTCATGCTGAATCCAGTTTTTCCTCCAGATCGCGAATTTGTGGATAACTGATGAGGACTGCACGGTTCGGTCCCTGGAAAACGAACATACTGCCTGCGGCTACTGCCGATGCGCCCGCTTCCTTCGCCAGGCGCAAGTCCTGAATGCTGCCTGCGCCGCCACAAGCGACCACGGGAATACTGACGTTGTGGGAAACCGCACGGATCAATGACAGATCGTAGCCCTTCATGGTACCGTCCGCATTGATGGAGTTCAGTAGAATTTCACCCGCTCCGAGTTCTTCAATCCTTTTTGCATAGGCGACAGGATCTTCTTTTGTGGCGTACGTTCCGCTTTTGATGTACACGACGTGCTTGCCAAGCAATTTTTTCTTTACGTCTATGGAAACGACGATCGTCGAGGAGCCAAAGATCCTCACCGCCTCGGCGAGAAACCTCTGATCAAGATAAGCGGCAGAATTGATGATTACCTTTTCAATTCCTGCCTTGAGAAGTTGGGCTATCTGATCGATGGATCGTATGCCGCCTCCGTACGCCAGCGGCATAAAGCATTCATCTGTAATTTGCCGAAGTAGCTTGAAATTTGGTGGGCGGTTTTCCAGGGTCGCTGTGATGTCCAGGAACACGAGTTCATCAACTTCCTTATCATTGAATATCTTGACGGCATTGATCGGATCTCCGATGTAGGTAGGCGATTGAAACTTGATGGTCTTTACCAAACCCTGCCCTTTGAGCAACAGACAGGGTATAATACGTGTTCGTAGCATGGACAGCCTAGTTCATGGTTGCGAAGTTACGAAGCAGTTGCATTCCATACCTATGACTTTTCTCCGGGTGAAACTGGGTTCCGAAAATGTTGTCCTTGTGAACCGAAGAAGTGAATACAATGCCATACGTTGTCGTGGCGAGGGAATGGCTGCTGTCACTGCACTCGACGTAGTAAGAATGTACGAAATAGAACTTGGAGTCCTGCAATCCTTTGAAGAGATGCTGGTCGTCTTGCGTGGAAATCAGGTTCCATCCCATGTGAGGTACTTTAAGCGTGCTGTTCGCGTTGTCAAAACGGAATCTTTTGACGACGCCGTCTATCCATCCGAGACCAGGCAGGCTGCCTTCTTCGCTGGATTTCATGAGAATCTGCATCCCAAGACAGATGCCCAGTACGGGGACCTTTTCTTCCAGCGCTTTCTTATTTAATATACTGCGAAGGCCAAGAGCATCAATGTTCGTCATGGCATTGTCAAAGGCTCCTACGCCGGGAAGAATTATTTTCTTCGCTTTCGCAATGACCTCCGCATCCGGAGATATTTCAGCGTTGACGCCGATCTTCTTCAGCATATTCTTAATGGAGGCAAGGTTGCCCATCCCGAGGTCAATTATTGTGATCATGCAGTATTTTGTTTAGCGCCGACTGGAGATTCCTCACGTAATCGGGTGCAAAATTGTTTCGATTGCTGGCATGTACAACAGCCCTTTCCTGAACCTGGAATGACTTGATCGTTTCGACGTACTCATCCGCGTTTTTACAGAAGCGGGTGAACGTTGTGTCATTCAGGAGCGAACCAAGATAATACGACGAGAGCCCGTCCTCATCGATGACAACATTCTGGGTTCCCAGGGTGAGCGCCTCAAGGTTGCACGTGGAGTACGTGGTTGAGTGAAAAGTACAATGCCGGACAACTTCCTGGAAAGACAATTCGGTTTCTATCATCACATTTGGTGGCAGGTCCGATCCGAATAGTTGCTTTTCCCTGGGCACGAAAATGAAGAGTACATCGGGCAGCCGTGATGCCACTGTCCTGACAAACGACAGAAGATAATCCTGCGTGTTCTTATTCGTAGGAACGCATACCGACTTTGCATATCCTTTCATGCGCTGCAAGATAGCGGCATTTACGGGCTTGTCGTACAAATATTGCAGGTAGTAGCTCCCGACAGGAAATATGTTTTCCGCAGATACGTAAAGACCATGGAGGAGCTGTTGCCGGTCGCTTTCTCCAAACACAAAGAAGTAATCAGGACAAAACCGTGCATCCAGTTTTCGTGCGGGGTGATAATAGGAGATATTGATGATACCGTGTTGATACTCCGCAACAGGTATCCCCAGGGCGTGAGCGGCGTATGTGATGTAGTAACTTCCGTAGTCCGTGATGAACACCATGCGCGGCCGGTGGATGCGAAGAAGGAACTTCACCGCGTGCACTTTGGCCATGAACAAGGAATACCTGTGATTAATGTCGACGTTCAACCCATAATCGGAAAGAATTTTCAGGAGAACCTCGCGACCCGCTATTCTAGGCTTTGAAAATCGGAAAACAATGGAAAAAAATGCTGCCAATATCAGGAGTAGGTCCATCGAAAGAACCTTTTTCTTTCCGTATTCTTTCCTTTGAAGGTGTCCCTGCCAGACCTGTTCGACGTACAGCGACTTGTCGTATCCCAGTAATTCGATCGTCTTTTCAGCAAGCTTGTCAATGACTATGTCGTCGACGTTCTTGCGTTCGAGCTCGTTTGAGAAAAAAATGTAATCATATCTCCGGAAAAGGCGGCCCAGACCGAAAAGACCGTTTCTGATTTTCTTGAAAATGTCTGCCTTGTTGTAGGCGTGGATGATGATCTGGGACTTCAACAACTCCGAATAGATAAGAGCGCGATAGAATGGCCAGAATGGCTGACCGTTTACGCTTATTTGATCTACCGGATATTTTGTTTCAATATCCCGAAGGATTTCCTCCTTGTTCACTTCATTCTCCATTCGCCTTAACAAACAAACTTTTCAAGCCTGCCCGCCAAGGCAGCGGGTAAGCCTTTTGGGTTACGAGAAAGGTCAGCACAAAACTCATGATATATCCTGCAGCCGTAGCGTAGGCCGCGGCAATGGTTCCGAGCCTGGGAAGCAGAAAGTAGCTGATCAGAAAATGTACAATGCAACTGCTGACCGTGATCATCGCAATGTAGTGCGTCTTCCTCAAGTGAAAGAGGTAATTTACCACGCCGTAGTAGAATCCATCAGCAAGGAACCCAATAAGAATCCACGTTAGATATTCGCCGGCACCATAAAATGATTGATCAACCAGGAGTGACAAAATGAGGGGACTGAAAACATACATTCCAGCGGCAAAACATGTCAACAGTACATAATATATCCACGTGTAACGCACTAATTTCACTTTAACGTCGAAAGTTTCTCCAGCAGTATTTAGCTGCTCAAATATGTGAGGGGTGAACGCTCTGTTGAAGGAACTTGCCACCATTCCAACAATCATGGCAATTTGGTAACTGATGGAATACAATCCATTCTCACTTACGCTAACCATGTTGTTTATCAGTATCCGGTCGAGTCCGCTGTTCACCCAGCCAGCCAACGAGTGGGCGACCAGGGGTAGGGAGAATCCAACGGATGCACGCATGATCGCCGGGTTTAACGTCGGCTTGAGGAGATCCTTGTGTATAAGGTAAAAAAGACTTGCCGTACCATACAGCAATCCCGCGGAGACTATGCCCAGTATCCTTCCGTCTTCCTTCATTCCAAAGGAAACTACAAGCACGATGGAGACTACGTAATTCACCAGTGAATTGGAAATTTGAAAGATGCCGTAGGTGACGGGCCGGCTTTCAAGTTGAAGGAGGGTAAGGTTGAGTTGCGACAGCGACTGAAAATACGCAACGACGATACTGAAGAATATCCACTTGGATCGCAATTGGATGGTGCGTGAAAAAAAGTCTGGCCAAAGCGATACGGCAACGAGGAGAACAGTGACGATCAAAAGGCTGACGAGGCAAATGTTGGAAAGGTATACTCTCAGTTGACTTTTCGATACTGAAAAGAAGTTTACCGATACGAATCCGCTTTGCTCAAGTCCCACCAGAAGCAGGAATATTGAAACGCAGGCCATGAACGTGGACACAAAGCCGTATTCTTCTGGCGTGAGGTACCGTGTCAGGATCGGTAAGAGGAAGAACGGAATGGCGGCATTGATCACACTGGCAGCCGTGTAAACCACCGTACCCCGCAGGACCGGGTTTGTCAGCCTATTCAGAAGCGGATTTTTTCGGCTGTTCATCCAACCTGCAGGAAAGGAGTGAGTAGAAGAAACCGAAAAACACGTTGCCCTTATGAACATTGAGCAAGCTTTCGCTGATGCCACTAAAGGCAAACAGCAAGAGGAAGAGATAGAATTCCGGAAAATCCTGGCGGAACGATCGGAATAGAGGCACGCCTAAGACCAGGAGATATAAGAGCAATCCCACAATTCCATGTCTTACCATGCCCTCAAGATACTCATTATGTGCATCCAGCCTTCGGTCAAGTACCATGTCGTATTGCCTCTCCTTGTAGCATTTCAGCATCGCTGGCTCGTCGCCACCTGTACCATACCCAACCAGGGGGCGGTTCCGGATTTGATCCAGCGCGCAATCATATACCTGGTAGCGGAAAGAAAACGACCAATTGCTTTCATCGTGGCCGTCTACCCGTCCTTTGAGCCGAATTGCTTTCAAGGGCGCTTCAATAAAACGATGCTGCGTGACAGGATGCAACAGGAGCGCAGCCATAAACACTATAAAACCCACCAACAAGATCCAGAAATACTTCTTGAACTGGATGAACACATAGGGAAAGAGTACCAGAACCAATCCGGCCGTGGCTGTTCGCGCATTGATGAAAATGAGCGATAGGAGTAACACAACGATCAGCGCGATTTTCAGTTTTCTTTTCGACGGATACTTCCGGGCGTCGACCAGCACAATTACGATGCTGAACGATGTGTACAGGCCGAGATAGGCGGTATGTATAAAGGGTGAAAATTTCAGGTGACTGTTTTCGAGGGCTCGCTGAAAGTCGAGCGCAAAAAGGGCAGGAACAACTTTTCCCCATCCGATCAGGCAAGTGACCAGTACACCCATTACGAATGCCCAGAGAAGCATCCTGAATGCTCTTTCATTCAACGCGAATCGGGTGAGGACCGCCAGCAGGGGGAAGACGATCAATGGCAGCTTTGTCTCGATGTTCCTGAGGCCGACGAGTGGCGCGCTTGAGTATACCAGACCAGCCACCTGCAAGAGGAAGAGCAGCAAGATCAGTTGTAAGGGCCGGTTGATGAATGGCTTGCGGAGCTTGTGTCGCTTGTAGGCGAGCCACAGGCCCGCTATCCCGGCAGCAACGATAATGAGATTGTTCGCGCGGATAGGTATCAAAGGAAGCGAGAAGAGAACAAGGCAGAGTAGGAGGAAATATGCCTGTTCCAGGCTGATCCGGCTCTTTTCAAACGAGAAAATTGAACGCATTTCGGATCAGTCTATTGATGAGTGAAGACGTGACGACCCCTGATGAACGCTACAGCTAGTCGTCAAGGCCATCACCCGATACCGTATGCCGAAGCTGCCATTGTCCCTGGCTGTTCTTTCCCCACAGGTGGGGTGAGCGAAACTTGTCAATCGTTGCCCAGAACTCCTCTTCAGTGGTATCGATGTATTCCAAAAATTCCTTAAAGAACCGATCGGGGAATTCCTGATCATACTTCTTGACCAGGGCTACGCCTTCTTCCCGGGTGATCTTCTCGTTCCGGATTTCCTGTGCGGCATCATAGGTAGCCCGGCCGATGCCGAACTTGATCAGCGTGGTATAGTAGTGGAACGGGTCTATCTTGTCGTCGATACTGCTGTATTTGGAGTAGCTACCCTGGGTGCGTTCGGTGTTTGCCTTGAAGCCGGTGTTTTGCGCCGCATAGTAGTAGCATTCCTGCGGATCCCATTTCAGATAATATCCGAGGTAGTGTACTTCGATTCCGGCGTCGGACAGTTCCTTCGGTTGATGAGGAATGTAGGGTGCAAAATCACTCAGGTCGAATGAGTGCTCCTTCATAATCTGTTCGATCGTTTCCCCGCCAAGCATCAGCTGCATCGGGTCATCGACCGAAAAGAACTTGTAGTTCATGGTCGGTATCTTGTTCTCATCAACCTTGTTACCGTACTCGGCTTGGTTTTCTCCGTACATCACGAGTTGAACGCCGAAGCGCTTGGCCATTGCCGGGCCGATGATGCGCTGACCTATGATAAAGGGTTGGAAGGGGTGCAGGAGATTGTGAAATGCCTTCTTGGTCAGGAGGCGGTGGAGCCGGCCGTTGGGTGTATACAGGATGTTGTCCAGGCCGCCGACGTGAATCCAGTTTTGAAAGTTTTCCCAGCCGATTGGCGTGTAAAGGTGCGGAGCCCACGTGACCGTGAGAGGATGCATTTTGTACTTGTATTTCAGGATGTGCGCTGTAAACGCGCTGTCCTTACCTCCGGAACCCGGAACGATTACATCGTAACGACCGTCGTTACGCCGGAATTTCTCGCATAGTTTCCAGAGAATTTCCTCACGCTCCTTCCAGTCAATATTTTTCTCTTTCTCCTCGTGATATCGGCATGCGGAGCACACACCTTCCTCATCAAAGTCGATAACGCTCTTCTTTTCATTGGCAGTGCTCCTGAATTCAACGGTAGAGCTCGGCCGTTGATTAGAGATGACGCATTTCTTGCAGAATTTGACTTCGGCAGGAAGGCCGTACCAAGCTGGATATTTAGGTTCCTGACTCTTGATCTCCATTGCTACAGTTTAGTAAAGTCTTCCAGAATCCTGAGCCCCGCAGCGGCACTTTTCTCAGGATGGAATTGTACCCCGTAGATATTATCCTTGAATACTGCTGAACAAAACGAATACCCGTCATATACTGTTGTGGACAGGATATTTTCGTCGTGCTTCGGGTTTGCGGCAAAGGTATGAACAAAATAGAAATTATCATCTTTGCCGACATTCCTAAAAATGGTGTTCTCCCAGCTTATGTTTTCCGGCTTTCGGAGTTCGTTCCAGCTGATGTGGGGCAACCTGAAGTGGTTCACCTTTAACTTTTCGACGCGTCCCTGGATGAGACCCAGACCCTGACTTACGCCGAACTCGTCACTTTCCTCCATCAGCAACTGCATTCCAAGGCAAATGCCCAGGAAGGGTTTGCCGGTGGCAATGTACTGGTGAATAACGTCCACCAGCTGATGGGACTTCAGGTTATTCATGCCGGTGGCAAAGGCGCCTACCCCCGGAAGGACAACGCCATCTGCCTGCATAATTACCTCTGGCTTGTCGGTCACGATAGGGTTGGTATTCAGCGTCCGAAAGGCATTCAGGATGCTTCTCACATTTCCGATATCGTAATCCAGTATCGCTATTGTTTTCATCGCATTGGATTTCCATGTTCCCTGAGGGCGGCTTTTATCGCGGGTATGGTCGCCCGGTTATAGTGCAACGCGGAGGCAGTGGCTATGCCTCCCGTCCGTACTTTGCTGGCGATCTCGACAAAATGCGCTATGGTTCCGGCTCCGCTGCACGCAATCAACGGAATGGAAATGTTGTCGTTGATGTTGGATATCAAGTTAAGATCAAAGCCGAGCATGGTTCCGTCACGGTCAACGGATGTTATCATTATTTCCCCACAGCCCAGGTCCTCCAGCCTTTTGGCCCATTCGACTGCATTGAGTCCGGTCTCTTCGCGCCCGTTGTCGACATATGCTTCCCAGGAATTGCCTTTGTGTTTAGCTTCAATCGACCCTACGATGCACTGCGATCCGAAAATTCGCGATGCTTCCGTGACGAAATCCGGATTCCTGACAGCAGATGTGTTAAGGGCAATTTTATCAGCACCCGCCTTCAGCGCCTTGCCGATGTCTTCCAGCGTTCTGATTCCTCCGCCTATCGTGATGGGTACAAATACCTGTTCGCAAGCCTTTTCGATGATGTGAAACAAGTTGTTCCTTCCGTACAGGCTTGCGACGGCGTCCATAAAAATAATCTCATCGATGCCTTCGTCGTAGTATTTCTTTGCGAGCTGAATGGGGTCGCCAATTTTCCTTAGGCCTTCAAGGTGGATTCCTTTGATAACGTATTCGTTCTTTATGTCGAGTCTCGCGATCAGTCTGAGTTTTTCCATTCTACTAGATCCCTGAAATGCTTTTGTTTGCTTGTATTCCAGAAGTTTTCCGAATTCAGAATTTCCCTGAACAAAACATCGCTCTTGCCGTCGCCGAACAGTTCGACTTTCTTCGGCTTCAAACTCATCGCGCGATGAATTGCTTGTAGAATGCTCTCGGTTCGGTAGTCGGTGTTAATGATGTCGTCGTGAAGCGCCCTGTTATGTTGCCTGGTGCCGACATTTATTGACGGAACGCCGTAATAGGGAGCTTCACGAATCCCGGAACTGCTATTGCCCAGGATAAATTTCGCGTGCTTCAGGAGCGTAAGGAATGCTTCAAACCGGACTGACGGGAAAAACCTGAAGTTGGGCAGGCCCATGATGCGCTCGTAAGCCCGCAAGATGTGATGAGACCCCAAGTCGTTGTTTGGATATATGACAACGTACTTTAATCCTGATTGAATCACCGCATCGATCAGCGCATTGGTGTATCCTTCCAGGTGAGCAACTTCGGTAGTTACCGGATGGAAGAGAAGGATAGCGTATTCGTCAAAAAAGATTTCATAGTATTCTTTAACTGACTCCAGCGTTGGCAATTTTTCCGACAACATCAAGTCTACGTCAGGGCTTCCGATGACGTAGATCGACTCTTCTTCCTCACCCATCTGGATCAACCTTTTCTTTGCAATGTCATTAGCCACAAAGTGCGTATGGCTCATCTTGCTCACCGCGTGCCGTATGAGTTCGTCGATCGTGCCTGACACTTCTCCGCCCTCGATGTGCGCGACAAGGATATTGTTTAATGAACCAACAATTGCTCCGGCGAGCGCCTCGACCCGATCACCATGGATTATGATGAGGTCGGGTTCAATTTCCTGGCAAAACCCGGAAAGACCTTCGATGGTTTTTGCCAGCACGAGGTCCATGGAAATCTCGGCAAGGTGGTTAATGTATTTGTAGATGTTGGGATAACCGCACTTTTCAATTTCGTTTACGGTGCCGCCATAGCGTGACTGCATGTGCATCCCCGTCGCAAAAATGTGGACCTCAAAACCCGGGTCCCTGTTCATTATATCAATGAGCGATTTCAGTTTTCCAAAGTCTGCGCGTGTACCGCTAAGAAAAACTATCCTTTTCATCGGGTCATTTCTTCTTCGTCAACATTAACATCGTATCGGAGAGCTGATTCTGATCAACAATTGCCTGGAGTTGATTTGTCAGCGATAATACCTTGTCGATCAGGTCATGATTCTCAAAGTTTCCTTGCGCGAGGCAATTGGTGATGAGTTCGTATACGTCCTGACCAAAGAACCAGCAGGAAACCGGTTCGAGTCCCGCCTCATCCAGCATGATTTCGGCCGATCTATCCGAAAATAGATGCAGGTGATCGGGAGCGTAAATGTTACGCGCAGCGAGGTCCGGAAAGCACCTGTTCACCAGGGCGCTCAGGGACGGGAAACGCGGAACCTCAAACACAAAATGCGCACCAACGGGCAGGTTGGCTGCGATCGAATTGACCAGAGCCTTCGGATTCAGAATGTGCTCAAGCACATTGATGGTAGATACGACGTCCGCGTCCTTTAGCAGGACCATATCCTCCGGAGTGAGAAATTTGTTTACGACGTTAGATCCCATTTGTGTGGCGAAGGCCACCTCGTGAGCGTCGCTTTCAAATCCTACGGCATCCCACCCGTTCTTCCGGGCAGCCAGGACAAGATCTCCGACACCTGCTCCGATGTCGACCCATTTGCCGCCGGGCTTGAGCGATTCAGCTACGAAGGCGACTTTCGGAGCGGCAATGTCGTTCACACGCTTGTCGTAGAGTTCCTTTTGAATGTATATCTCGGCCTGGCCGGACAAGACATTGCCTTCCTTGTCTTCATTGTACAGCAGGGCAACGGAATCCTCAGTGGGTGGACGTTTCGAATACAGGTGTCCGCATACCGCGCATTCGTGATAAGGATATTCGTATATGGTGACGAAGTGCTTGCTGTCGGGTGAACCGCATATAGGGCATGACTTCAGTTCGATCGTAGCGTTAACAAGCTTTCACGCAATCTCTTTCTGCAGACCAGCGATCTTAAATCGCCATTGATTGTCGCGGTTGAATTTCCGTAAGTCAATGGGCTTCGTGTATTTGGTCTTTTTGTTGTCCATTCAAAACCCGATTATTCCACATCGCTCCTTTTGAGAAGAACATCCTTAGGGATATCGGTAGCTGCTCTCTTGCCAAGCAGCGATTCATATTCCTCCGCGAGAATCTCTCCTGTGCCCGGACGCTTTACCCATAGGTTATCACGTGAAAACACTTCGCCTTTCTTTATTTCACGGATTGTGCAGACTGACGCGAAAGCGAAATTGATCGTCACCTGCTCTTCGCTCGCAGGCCCTTTGGTTCCGCCAAGTTGGGAGTGAATGATCCTGCTCCCTTCGATCAATTCCCTGCATGCGGTTGGATCCATAGAGCAAATAATGTCCGGTCCTTCCCTATCCATGCGGTCAGTAAAATGTCTTTCCAGGATCGAGGCCCCCAGCGCAACGGCAGCAAAACAGGCGTGATTCGTCACCGTGTGATCGGACAAGCCATATACGGCTTCGGGAAATGCTTCCGCCAGCTCTTTCATAGCACCAAGACGAACGAGATGGTTGGGTGTCGGATAGAGATTGGTGGTATGCAGCAGGGCATACTGGATTCCCTTTTTCTGAAATATGCCGACTGCCTTGCGTATGCTTTCGATGGTGTTCATCCCTGTGCTGAGGATCACCGGCTTGCCAAAGGAAGCAATATGCTCGAGAAGGGGATAGTTGTTGCACTCTCCCGATCCGATCTTGAATGCAGGCACATTCATTTTCATGAGCCTGTCAGCAGCGGCTCTCGAAAATGGTGTACTTATGAAGATCATTCCTTTGGATTCTACGTACTCCTTAAGCGCAATTTCTTCGTCCTCATCCAGGGCGCAGCTTTCCATGATCTCGTAGATGCTTTTGTCGGAATTGCCGGGTTTGACTTTTTTAGCTTCCGACGCCATCTCATCCTCGACAATATGGGTTTGGTGCTTGACGACTTCTACGCCAGCGCTGGCGGCGGCATCCACCATCTCAAACGCTGTCTGAAGGCTGCCATTGTGATTGATGCCAATCTCGGCAATCACAAGCGGTTCAAAATCGCGCCCGATCTTTCGACCAGCAATTTCAATAAACGGATAGTTACCGGGGGCTGAACTCATTTACCAGTTCTTTTTCATGCATGAAAATAAATTCCGCGATATCGAAATCAAGCTTATCGTCAATGTCGATACGCGAATACACATCGGGGATAACGAAAGGTACGGCGGACTCATCAAAAACCATCCCCTTTTCCAAAATCAATTCGGGTTTTGTAATGTAAACGACGCCGTCTTCAAAGTACAGCGGTTCCATGTCCTGCGACCGCTGCTCAGGTTTATAGGTAATCGTTATGAATGCGCCATTTTCGATTCGTCCAAGCTTATGTCTGTTGCGACCCACAGTCAAAAGGGCGCTGGCATTGGCGTTCTCGAACTTCTCTATACACGATTCGAGGAGCGAAACCGTTCGGAGCGGTTGTGTGGGTTGCAGTGTTATCAGACCCTTAAGCTGTTTGCTCGAGGTAATCCCAAGGGTGGCCAGCAGGTGCTGAGCTGCGCTTCCTGTTGACGCAGTGTCAGAGGATAACGCTTCCGGACGCATGATCACTTCCGCGCCATACTGACGAGCGAGATCCGCGATATTGGAGTCGTCCGTAGAGACATAAACCTTGTCAATCGATGGGCAGCGTTTGGCAACATCGATGGAATAAAAGATCAGCGGCTTACCACAAAAGATCAGACTATTCTTTTTGGGCAGCCGCTTCGATCCCCCCCTGGCAGGTATCCAGGCGATGTACTTGTCAAACAACATAGAAGATCATTAATGGACCCAAAAATAACGGACCCTTGCCATTTGCCCAATTTCAATAGGCAATTCCCGGCTCCACTTTCCAGATATCATTCCGGGTGATTCCGTCCAGTCCCATGCCACACAAGAGGAGCAGTTTGTTGTTGAAGGGCACCAAAGAAGATGCATGCCTTGCCGGCCATGGCGTTGCCTTGAGTTGGGTCCATGTTCTGCCGTCTTCAGTGAACCAAACCTCGTCGCTCATGTTGCTCTGACTGGGGTAAACAGATCCGTCTGTGATCCAAATCTTGTTCTCGAATACGGCCGCACTAAAATGATACCGACGCTCCCACGGTGCATCCGGCATCCGTTCCCACACGATTCCGTCTTCAGATGACCAAACGTCGTTATACGCTTCAATGGTTTCCGAATCCTTAATGCCACCACCAATGATCCACATGCGGCCGTTGAACACGACACTTCCGTGCGTCATGCCTCTTGGAGCCCATGGGGCATGATCCAAAACCTTCTCCCAGGTTATGCCATCTTCAGATGACCACACATCATTAAACCCTACCGGCGGAACACCGTCAGGCAATACATAAATGCCGGCTTCATCCCACCATGAGTGGCCTCCCATCAGCCAGAGTTTGCCTTTGAATGCAAACACATACGGTGAGTATCGATAGCCCCACGGGAGATCGGTGGCAACTTGTGTCCAGTTGATACCGTCTGGTGAACTCCAAACGTCGTTCTTGCCGTCGCCGCTAATCACCCAAATCTTGTCATCGTAAACCACCGGAGTTACCGCATGACGTAGTAAATCAGTCGGCGGAGTCGCTGCGTATTCCCAGTTCTCTCCGTCGGCAGACACCCAGATATGAATGTTGTTGGGAGGATCGAACGGATACCCACCGAATAACCACAGTTTGCCTTTAAATTCTACGACCAGGGCGCCATCCCTCTTCGAAAAAGGGGCGGCTTCAGCAACCAGTTGCCAGGGATTCCTGGTGATGTTGAGATCATACGAACGCGTCGTCTCACCGTCATCCGCTGTTACAATTATTTCCAATCGGTTGATTCCCGGTTGCAGGGGGATTTGGTTGGAGTATTCGGAGCCCGTCACCTTATTCACGACTATCGATGTGGCCAGCGAATCGTCTAACGTCAGCTGTAGGTCGGCGAACTCGGTAGTGTATCCATAGACAAACTCATACCCTGAAGCCGTCTCCTCTATTTCCACCGCTTGAGGAGCCAGCGCCACCGTGTCTATGGTCGTGATTCGCAAGGCCTCACGTTCAATGTTTATCACGTACTCGGTGACGTCTTCCCCAAATGAAACGCGTATCACAAGCCGATTGAGGCCAACCTTCAGCGGGAAGGTGGGGTCAACTTTTTTTTCATTCAGGAAATACTGGATGTCTACCGGAAGAAAGCCACCCGCAGCCGTGACCGTTAGGGAGTAATTGTCGCGACTCACCCACGTATCATACTCAAGAGTCTCAGGAGAAAATTGTGGATTCAGCTCGCCAGCCGACAGATTAAGGTGCATTAGCCGGCTCAAGTGAGACACCGAGTTCGGTTTCGGTTCATTATCCGAATCACAGGCGAATGCCATCACAAATGCGAAAACATACGCCAGGTACTTAAGACGGCTAGTAAACCGCATACGTTAGCTTTACTTACCCCGGGCCAAGTGTGGTTGTAAAAGGGGCTTTGTGAAAGAAAACCAGGCCGGCAAGCTGTGGAAATGTTCCCACGCTCATGGGATGGCTCTGGAAGAAACACAAATATAGTCAACCGCAAGAAGAATGCCATCCCGCTGGAAGATTCCATGGAATCCCTGACCAATAGAGGAATAGTTATACCGGGGAGGGGACGTTGGTTACTTCCACGAGTTTATTTGGCGGCAAAGGGATGAATATTTGGAGAGTTCGTTGTGACTTCGCTGTTCCTGATTCGATGAACCAGTTCAATGGAAGGTCCTGCATCGGTCAATCCGAAACCCGAGCCGTTGAGAATTTCACGGTAACTCAGGGTATGAAGGTCTGTGAAGCCTTCGCTAAACTCAATGCTCTCTGATTCTACGGTTATCGATCGATAGGTTCGCTTTCCTTCCTGCACTACTTCACGGGGCAAATTGTTAGCGTTGATGCTCAGGAACCATCTCACCCTCGCCTTGTCGAGTTCCATGTATCCCGCCATCGTATCATCCGTGGAAATGTGAACTTCTACCTTCTTTACATTTCCGAAGATCCAAAGGAGCATGTCGAAGAAGTGAATGCCGATGTTGGTTGCCACGCCACCCGACTTGGCCGGATCACCTTTCCAGCTGATCTTGTACCAGTTGCCTCGAGACGTTATATAGGTAAGATCAACGTCGTGTATCTTTCCCGGGTCGCCACTCTGAATCTTCTCTTTCAAAGCGATAATGCTCGGGTGCAACCTTAGTTGCAGGATCGTATAGATTTTTTTTCCTGTTTCCTTTTCAATCTCTCCAAGGGCGTCAACGTTCCAGGGGTTGAGCACGAGAGGCTTTTCGCAAATCGCGTCGGCACCGTGACGAAGCGCGAAGCGAATATGGGAGTCGTGAAGATAGTTGGGTGTGCAAATGCTGACATAGTCGACCCTGGTACCTTTTCTCCGAAGCTTATCGAGATGTCGGTCGAAACGTTCAAACTCGGTGAAGAAATCCGCATTGGGAAAATAGGAATCCAGAACACCGACTTGGTCAAATTTGTCAAGCGCAGCGACGAGATTATTACCCGTGTCTTTAATCGCCCTTAAATGTCTTGGGGCGATGAAACCAGCGACCCCTATCAACGCAAAATTTTTCATATATGCCTATCAGTACTTCAAGATGTCAACTTCTTCACCTTGCCATTCTCCAATGCGTAACGTTCACCTGTTTCGGGACATACTGCAATTCCCTTTTCGTCAAATTTGAGTTTATGTCCCGCTTCGCTCATCCACCCGGTTTGTCGTGCCGGATTTCCCACAACCAGGGCATAGTCAGGTACCTCCCGGGTAACAACAGCGCCTGCTCCGATGAAAGCGTACTTGCCAATGTCGTTGCCGCAGACGATGGTAGCATTCGCGCCGATGGTAGCACCTTTTCCAACATGAGTGCGTGCGTACTGCGATCTCCGGTTAATGGCACTCCTTGGATTGATGACATTTGTGAACACCATCGAAGGCCCCAGAAATACATCGTCATCGCAGGTGACACCCGTGTAAATCGACACGTTGTTCTGTACCTTGACGTTGTTGCCCAGGACGACTTCCGGTGAAACGACAACGTTCTGTCCTATGTTGCAGTTTTCGCCAATCCTGCAGCCGGTCATGATGTGCGAGAAATGCCAGATCTTCGTTCCCTTCCCGATCTCACACCCGGGATCGATGACGGCTGTTTCGTGAGCGAAGTAGAGTTTTTCATCAGTCATGATTGCGAATTACGGAGAATTTGGGGGAACCACATAGGACTTAGGACACATAGGGAGCACATAGGTGGAGTTGAGAGGGTTGTCTGCTGATGTCATCACAAAAACCCTCTATGTGACCTCTATGTGTCCAATGTCCTATGGGGTTCAGTACTTCCAGCCAGGCATCGCATCAACGCATCATACCAGTTGTCAATCTCAAGTCCAAACGTCGATCGGATCTTGCGCTTGTCAAGCACGCTGTACGCCGGCCGGCGTGCCGCGACCGGATATTCATCGGTGCGTATGGGCTGAACGACACAGCGATAGCTTTTGATTCTCACGACGGCACAAGCCAGGTCGTACCACGACGCGGCGCCCTCGTTGGCGAAGTGATAAACGCCGGGGTTGTCAACGGAGCCCTGATTGACTGACCGCATAATGCGGATTATCGCATCGGCAAGGTCTCGTGCATAGGTCGGCGAACCGACCTGGTCAGCGACCACGTTAAGCGTATCCCTTTCGCTGGCGAGCCGCGAAATGGTTTTTACGAAATTCTTTCCGAATGTGGAGTACAGCCACGATGTGCGCAGAACATATGCGTTCGGCAGCCGATTCAGAACAATCTGCTCGCCCTCAAGTTTTGAACGTCCGTATACGGATTGAGGGTTGGGCGTATCAGATTCCCGCAAGGGGACACAGCCACGGCCATCGAATACATAATCGGTGGAAATATGGACCAGCCGCGTGCGGCTGTGTTGACAAACGTCGCACAAGACTTCAAGCGCTCGCGCATTGATTGCGAATGCCAGATCTTTCTTGCTTTCCGCTTCATCCACCTGAGTGAAGGCGGCGGCGTTGACGATAAAGTCAAAAGACTTGCCATCAAAATAACCGCGTACACTGTCCTCGTGGAGGAAGTCCATCTCGTTGACATCGACGAATGTGAAATCAAGATCGTCGACGCGTGGGCTTAGTTGGCGAAGTTCGCTTCCAAGTTGGCCGTTAGCACCCGTCACGAGAACCCTCGCTGGCTTCATATCGAATTAATTTTTTCCTGGAGCCTGAAATGGACTCTTTTCCCGAAGCAGCTTCATAAGGTATGCGCCGTAGGAATTCTTTAGCAACGGGCTCGCCAGTTCTTCAAGCTGCGCGGCGGTGATGTATCCCTTGCGATAGGCGATTTCTTCAAGGCAGGCGATCTTGAGGCCCTGGCGCTCTTCAATGGACTCGACAAAGTTGCTCGCGGCAAGGAGCGATTGAAACGTTCCCGTGTCAAGCCAAGCCATGCCTCTGCCGAGCAACTTGACCGTGAGTTTGTTTTCTTCCAGGTAAAGTCTGTTCAGGTCTGTAATCTCCAGTTCACCTCGTTTGGATGGCTTCACCTGTAAGGCCTTGTCGACCACCGTGCCGTCGTAAAAGTAAAGGCCGGTCACTGCATAGCTCGACTTCGGCTGCTCGGGCTTTTCTTCGATAGAGATGACGCGACCCTGGTCGTCGAATTCCACGACGCCGTATCTTTCAGGATCGTTCACATAGTATCCGAATACAATGGCGCCATCGCGGATGCGGGCCGCTTCCTCTACTTGATTGGAAAGACTGTATCCATAAAATATGTTGTCGCCCAGAATCAATGCACAGGGTTGTCCCGCGACGAAATCACGACCAATAATGAATGCCTGCGCCAACCCTTCAGGTTTGGGTTGCACCGCATAGGAAATAGAAAGGCCGATCCATGAACCATCGCCTAGAAGTTTTTGAAACAGCGGCAAATCGTCCGGAGTGGTGATGATCAGCACTTCGCGGATGTTGGCGAGCATCAGTACCGACAAAGGGTAATAAATCATCGGCTTGTCATATACCGGGAGCAACTGCTTCGATACAGCCCGGGTGGCGGGGTATAGCCGCGTACCTGATCCGCCAGCAAGGATAATGCCTTTCATGTCAGAGGTTGCGATTCATGATTCATTGCGATCTGAAAAAGCTTCGCACAACGTCGCAAATATAGTCCAATTGATCAGTTGTCATCTCCGTATGGACGGGAAGCGAGAGTACAGATTCCGACAGCTTTTCAGCCACAGGAAAGGCACCTGCACCGTATTGCGGGTTCTTGTATGCCTTTTGAAAGTGAAGCGGAAGAGGGTAATACACCATCGAGGGGACACCCTTCTCCTGAAGAAATGCCTTCAGTGCGTCTCTTCTGCCGTTCGCAATCTGCACGGTGTATTGATTGAACACGTGGGTTGAGTTCTTCGCACGGAGAGGAAGCACTAACCCGTCGATGCCGTTAAGGCTTTCATCATAATGCGCGGCAGCCCGTTGCCGCGCGCTGGCGTACTCATCGAGGTGTGCGAGCTTCACTTTCAAGATCGCTGCCTGGAGGGTGTCGAGTCGACTGTTCACGCCCACAAGGTCGTGGATATACTTGACCCTTTGCCCGTGGTTTGCTGTCATCCGCAACTTTTCCGCCAACGCATCGTCGTTGGTGAACATTGCGCCACCATCGCCAAAACATGCGAGGTTCTTTGATGGAAAGAAGGAGGTGCAGCCTATCTGACCGATGACGCCTGCGTGTCGCAAGGTTCCGTCGGCGAAACGATACTGGGCGCCAAGCGCTTGAGCGGCATCTTCAATAATGGCTATGCCATGTTGCCGGGCAATACCCATCAACGGCTCCATGTCGGCGCACTGGCCGAACAGGTGTACCGGCACGATGGCTCTAGTTCGTTCGGTAATATTTGCTGCTGCTTGCTCAACGTCGATGTTGAAAGTGCGTGGGTCGACATCGACAAACACCGGTGTCAAACGCAACAACGCGATCACTTCAGCGGTGGCGACGTATGTAAACACAGGCAGAATGACTTCATCGCCGGGTTTTGGATCGAGCGCCATCAGGGCGATTTGGAGCGCATCCGTTCCGTTGCCGCAGGAGATGACGTACCGTGCTCCGGTGTACGTGGCAAGCGCAGCCTCGAATTCTTTAACTTGTCTCCCCTGAATGAAGGCCGTCTCGTTAAGCACCTCCTCGATAGCGCTGTCAACATCGTCCTTGATCTTCAGGTACTGCTTGTGAAGATCAACCATTTTGATTGGCTCCATGTCGTGAAGGTAGGATTCTACAAACGGGCTGTAACAGTCGATCGGTCCAGGAACGATTTTACATCGTAGACGACAGTGTTGTGATTTCGTATCTTACTCCAGTCGAGTTCTGAAAACTCCTTGTGGCTTACCGCGAGGATGATCGCGTGATACTTCTTGTCCAGCGATTCAACCAGCTTCAGGCCATACTCGTGTTCTACTTCCTTGCGGTCGGCGAGCGGATCGTAAACGTCTACTGAAGCCCCATAGCTTTCCAATTCACGGATGACGTCGATTACGCGGCTGTTCCTGATATCCGGGCAGTTTTCTTTGAAAGTGATGCCAAGCACGAGGATCTCGGACTTGTTTATGGGCAGTTCCTTTTTCGCCATCAGTTTTATGACACAGGTGGCGATGTGAATTCCCATGTTGTCGTTGATTCTCCTTCCGGACAAAATTACTTCGGGCCGGTAGCCAAGTCCTTCAGCTTTGTACGTGAGGTAGTACGGGTCCACGCCAATACAGTGTCCGCCTACGAGACCCGGCTTAAACGGCAAGAAGTTCCATTTCGTGCCTGCCGCCTCCAGCACCTCCGTGGTATCGATGCCAATTCTTTCAAAAATCATCGCCAGTTCATTCACAAACGCGATGTTGATATCGCGTTGGGAGTTTTCGATGACTTTGGCCGCTTCTGCGACCTTCAGCGACGATGCTTTGTGTGTTCCTGCCTTAATGATCTTGCGGTAGAGTTGATCTACACGTTCAGCGATTTCGGGTGTGCTGCCGCTGGTGACTTTCTTAATGTTGCTCACGCGCCGGTCCTTGTCGCCGGGGTTGATCCGTTCCGGTGAGTACCCGCAGAAGAAATCGACATTAAATTTCAGACCACTGACACGCTCCAGCTCAGGTACGCAAACTTCTTCCGTGCAACCCGGAAACACGGTGGACTCATAGATAACGATATCATTCTTCTTAAGAACCCGACCTACCGTTCTACTGGCACTGATGAGGGGAGATAAGTCTGGCTTCTTGAAAGCATCGACAGGTGTGGGTACAGTGACAATATAAATATTGACCGGGCGGAGGTCTTCCAGGTTAGATGTAAAGGTCAGCTTTTTCGCCTGCGATAATTCTGCAGGTTCAACTTCACGGGTTCGGTCATGTCCCCTTTTCAGTTCATCGATGCGTGTTTGATTTATGTCAAAGCCCACGACGTCCATGACCTTACCGAATTCAACGGCTAACGGAAGGCCGACGTATCCCAGGCCAATGACTCCAATTCTATCCATTCTATTTTATGTTATAGTATTCTTTGTACCAGTCGATAAACCGTCCCACACCGGTTTCGATGGGCGTAGCGGGACGGAAGTCCACTGCCCTGAACAGGTCTTCCACATCAGCATACGTTTCGGGTACGTCGCCGTCCTGCAAGTCCATGTGTTGTCGAATAGCCTTCTTTCCCAGCTTTTCCTCAATGATCTCAATAAAACGGACGAGGGGGACAGGCTGATTATTGCCGATGTTATAAATGCGATACGGGGCGAAGCTTGTAGCGGGATCCGGTGCTTTAGCATCCCAATTCGGATTGGGAGTCGGTGGCTTTTCGATGAGACGCGCGATCGACTCAACGATGTCGTCGATATAGGTGAAGTCGCGACTCATCTTGCCGTGGTTGTAAACATTTATCGGTTTGCCTTCGAGTATCGCTTTGGTGAATATGAATAACGCCATATCGGGACGGCCGTACGGACCGTAGACCGTGAAAAACCTCAGCCCCGTTGTTGGCATGCCGTAAAGTGCGGAGTAAGTGTGGGCCATTAGCTCGTTCGCCTTCTTCGATGCTGCATACAACGAGATAGGGTGATCGACATTGTGGTGAACGGAAAAAGGCATTGCGCGATTGGCTCCGTATACTGAACTTGATGATGCGTACACCAGGTGTTCAACAGGGTTGTGACGACATGCCTCAAGAACGTTGAGGAAGCCGTGCATATTACTCTCCAGGTATGCGTGTGGATTCACAAGGGAATAACGTACTCCTGCCTGGGCCGCGAGGTTCACCACTACCTGGAAGCGCTTCTCAGCAAAAAGATTGCTTAATGCTTCGCGATCCGTTAGATCTATCGGTTTGAAGTCGAAGGATGGTTCCTGCTTTAGGAGATTCAACCTTGCGTGCTTGAGGTTGGGATCGTAATAGTCGTTGAGGTTATCGATACCTGTAACGAGGTAGTCAAGCCCGCAGAGTTTCCTGCTGAGATGAAAGCCGATGAAACCTGCTGCGCCTGTGACTAAAATCCTTTTTTTGGACGGCATTTAAGATCTGGATCCGAAAAAATGATATGAAAAGCAGGCAAAAGTAATAATTTAGCGCTGATTTACTGCAATACAGAGTAGCCCGCGCATGAACCAAACACACCGAGAGGACATCGACCTGGTAACGTTGTTGGCAAAATCGATACGGGCACTCCGACGAAATCTTGTACTTATCCTCAGCTGCCTTGGGGTCACCATTGCGTTGGCTATATGGTTATGGAGTTCTTCCCCCAGGGTGTATGAAAGCAGAATGCTGATCTATTCATCCATTCTCACGGAGTCGTACTGCCTGGAATTAGCTGATAACCTTAACGCGCTTGTGCGCGATGGAAACTATCCAATCCTTGCACAACGCCTGGGCATTACAGAGAAGCAGGCTGCGGCCATACGCAAAGTTACTATGAGGGGTGCACTCGAAACCGTACCTGAGGAGGATCGTCTGGCCATCATAGTTACCGTCAGGATCAAAGACAATGGAGTTCTTCCCGACCTGCAAAGGGGGATCATAAACTACATCGCGCAGAACGAATTTGTAAAGGTCCGTGTCGAGGAAAGGAAGCGGGCTTATGAGGAACTCATTGCACGCGTTGCTGAGGAAATTGAAAAGCTTGAAGCCGTAAAACAGAGGATTGCGCAGGGCACTGGCAGTTCATCAGGTTCGATGGTTTTGATGAATCCGTCCGATGCGTACGTGAGAACGGTGGAACTCCTTGAGCGAAAGCTTGGGTTGGAAGAAAGGTTGAGATTGGTAAGTGGTGTGCAACTTGTGGAAGGTTTTACTCCGTTGAACAAACCGGTGAGTCCCAAGCTGGCGGTCCTGCTGGCGAGCGGCCTGATCGCGGGCATAATCCTCGCGGCCGTGATTATCGGGCTCCGGTATGCATGGGTCCTGGCTCAACGCGATGAATAATCTGGTTGCCTTGCTTCGAAAGGAATTCACCCTGGAACTCCGCAGAAAGTCTGTCATCTCCGGCATAGGTTTATACCTTTTCAGCCTGGTGTTCATTTGTTACCTGACCTTTAATCTCCGGCAGAACGTGATAAGTCCGGCGACATGGTCTGCCCTGTTTTGGCTTGTGATTCTCTTCTCGGCTGTGAATACGGTGGCCAAGAGTTTTATTGGGGAAAAGCCGGGTTCACTGATGTACCTATACATGGTTGCAAGCGCCCAGGAGATCATCCTTACCCGGATTATTTACAACTTTATCCTTTGCCTGCTGCTGGGACTCCTGGGGTACGGCCTGTTCACACTTTTTGTCGACAATCCCGTGGCTGACACCTCTGTCTTTATGGCGGGGCTTGTCCTTACCTGTCTGGGTTTTTCTGCTTCCCTGAGCCTCATCTCAGGTATTGCGTCGAAAGCAAGAAACTCCAATGTCCTCATGGCCGTCTTGAGCTTTCCCGTGCTGATAGGCATTCTGCTTATGGCGATCCGGATCACCAAAAACGCCCTGGATGGCCTTGAGGCGGCTGCGAGCCGCGATGAAATGCTGAACCTGGTGGGAATAAATGTGATATCGGGTGCCCTGTCCTATTTGTTGTTCCCCTATATTTGGCGCAGCTAAGAAATCTAGCGCCGGAGGCAAATTCTTTACTCAAGTAAGTTCATTTTGGGAATTCAATGAAACTGTGGATGAAGGTTGCGGCAGTGGTCCTGCTGGTGTATGTGCACACCGCGGGCCTTCTGTGGGACGTTCCGCGACTGGACATTCTCAATGAATCCATTCGGGCCGTGTACTTCCACGTGCCTATGTGGTTCGGAATGATCCTGCTGTATTGCCTCTCGGTCTACTATGCCGTGCGGTATTTGCGCAATCCTCTGGAAGAGTACGACATCCGTTCAGTTGAATTTGCCCATGTGGGCACGGCCTTTGGAATCCTGGGCCTCCTGACGGGAATGCTTTGGGCGCGGTACACCTGGGGCGCATACTGGCACGGCGATCCCAAGCAAACCGGCTCCGCCATAAGCCTGCTCGTCTATCTGGCCTATTTCGTTCTGCGCGCTTCACTGGAGAACCAGGAGCAGCGGGGACGGCTCAGCGCGGTTTACAACTTGTTCGCGTTTGCCGCAATGATTCCTTTGATATGGATTATCCCCCGACTTCAAAGTTCGCTGCACCCGGGCAGTGGCGGCAATCCCGGGTTTAGAGCCTACGACGAAGATATGGACGCATCCATGCGTCGCGTCTTTTACCCCGCTGTGATAGCGTGGTTCCTCGTCGGCTACTGGATTTCGACGTTGCGAATAAAAATTCGCAAACTCCAACTGATTCACATCAATTCGTAACATGAAATACTTGCTCACGCTCATAGGTCTGCTGATTGCGACAGTCGCCAGTGCACAGAAAGACGTCGAAATGGCAGATGTCATGCGGTCTAACGGTAAGATCTATGTTGTCGTAGGTATTATCCTGATCGTGCATGCGGGCCTTTTGGTGTACCTGTTCATGGTTGACAGGAAGGTCACCAAACTGGAAAAGGAGCAGGCCAACAGAACCTCCTAGAGGGATTCCACGTTTTTTCCGTCGGTGGCCTGAGAGTATGGGCTTTTTGCCGTAATTTTGACCCCGAAAGCCATGAAAATCACGCATATCCTTCTTATAGTCGCCATCGCTGCCGCTATCGGGGTGATCATCATGAGCGCGGGCGATGCCAGCACCTATGTTACGTTTGACCAGGCCCTCGCGGAGGCCGAAGCGGGCAGGACGAGCAGCTTGCACGTCGTCGGCGAACTGAAAAAGGACGAAGAGGGCCATGTTGTCGGCATTACACCGGGCGCGGACAGGGTATCATTCTCGTTCGTGATGGTGGATGAAAACGGAACAGAACAGCGCGTGCAATACAATGAACCCATGCCAACCGACTTCATCAAGTCAGAAAAAGTGGTGGTTGTGGGTCGATACAGGGACGACACCTTCGTGGCCGACAAAATCCTCCTCAAGTGCCCCTCCAAATACCAGGAGCCCACGAAATTGACTTCAGGAGGCTGATCATGGGTAACGGGGGGATGGTGGTGTTATTCGTGGGGACTGACCAAAAGAAATGATGCATTATTTCATAGGTGACCTGGGTCACTTTTTTGTTATTCTGGCATTCGTCGCTTCGCTGGTTACCGTCTTCAGTTACTTTAAGTCAACCGCGACGGACGATCCCGAGAGGAAACGGCAGTGGCTCGTAAATGGTCGAGTTGGATTCTACATCCACGCTGCATCTGTTCTCGGCATTGTTATCTGCCTCTTCATCATTATTTCCCGACACTACTTCGAGTACTATTACGCCTTCAACTATTCGGACCGCAGCCTCCCGACGCACTACCTGATCTCGACATTTTGGAATGGTCAGGAGGGGAGTTTCCTGCTGTGGATGTTCTGGCAGGCAGGACTGGGTATTGTGCTGATCATCACGAACCGCTTCTGGGAAGCGCCTGTAATGACTGTCTTTGCGCTTGTTCAGGCATTCCTCGCATCGATGATCCTGGGTGTGGTGCTGCCGATTATCGAAGTCAAGATTGGCAGCTCGCCATTCATTTTGCTGCGTGAGGTGATGCACGATGCGCCGGTGTTCAAGATGAACCCTGAGTTTGTTCCGAAAGACGGAAACGGGCTGAATCCCCTGCTGCAGAACTACTGGATGGTGATTCACCCGCCGACGCTGTTCCTCGGATTCGCGGCAACGCTGGTGCCTTTCTCCTATTGTATCGCCGGTCTCTGGTTTAAACGCTATCGCGAATGGATACGACCCGCGTTGCCCTGGGCGATCTTTGCTGCAGGCTCCCTGGGTCTTGGTATTCTCATGGGCGGATACTGGGCGTATGAGACCCTGAACTTTGGTGGCTATTGGAACTGGGATCCGGTCGAGAACGCTGTCTATGTTCCGTGGTTGATTCTCGTTGGCGCGATCCATACGATGAATGCGTACAAGAACAGCGAAGTGGCGCTCAAGTCGTCAATCATTCTCGTGATCACCGTTTTTGTTCTCATCCTGTATTCAACATTCCTTACTCGCAGCGGGGTACTTGGTGAGTCGTCCGTACACTCATTCACAGATTTGGGACTATCGGGGCAGCTTCTTGTTTACTTATTCTTCTTCATGCTGGGAGCGATTGTGCTGGCGGCTGTTCGCTGGCGCGAAATCCCCACGTCCCAGGGTGAGGTATCGTTTCTGTCGCGGGAGTTCTGGATTTTCGTTGGCGTACTCGTGCTGGCGTTGATGGGCTTCCAGGTTCTGTTGGAAACTTCGAAGCCCGTATTGAATGCGATCTCCCGCCTCTTCGGGGGTGCGGGCAATCGCGCGCCGCGGGCAAACGCGGTGGAGTTTTATTCCAACGTGCAGCTGTGGTTTGCCGTTGTTGTGGCCATCCTTTCAGCGATAGGGCAGTTCTTCTGGTGGAGGAAGATGGATGCCGAAAAGCTCCGCAAAGAACTCATACCGCCCCTGCTTCTATCGCTCGTGATTTTCGCAGTTGTGATCACAGTGGGCCAGGTGTATACCGTCAAGTACATCGTGCTCACGCTCGCGGCGATCTTCACTGTCGTTGCCAATGGTGTCATATTGGCGTCATTACTTAAGAGCAGCCCCGGCCTTTCCGGAGGCGCGATCGCACACATCGGCATGGGGCTTATGCTGATAGGCATCATGGCTTCTTCAGGATATTCCAAAGTTGTGTCGCTTAACAACACAGGAATGCTGATATCGAAGGAACTCAGCGACGAGTTTAACCGTGACAATCTGCTGCTGTTCCTGAACGAGCCGCGTACTATGGCGGGCTATGAGATCGAATACATGGGTACGCGCGTAGAGCCGAGAGGAAAACGGGGATACATTGACAGGAATGACATCCTGCTGACGCCCACGCCGGGACGTGTTGTTGCGCGGCGTGACATATACTTTGAAGGCAAAAAGTTGTTCTCGGCAAATGAGGAGTTTGAAATCCATCCCGAGAACACCTACTACGAGATACAATTCCGCAGGAATGGAAAGGTCGAGTTCGTGCAATATCCGCGCGTACAGGCCAACGAACAAATGGGCATTGTTTCGTCACCGGACATCAGCCGGTCGCTTACCCGCGACCTCTACACGTATGTTTCGGTAGAAATGCCGGGTGAAGCGCGCAACGACTGGAATGAAATGGAGGAACTGCGCGTGAAGATGAACGAACCCTTCTTTGTGAACGATTACGTTTCGACGCTTGAAGGTATTGAACGGGTGAATGAAGTGTCCGGTGTCGAGCTTACCGATCAGGATGTAGCGGTGAAAGCTAAGGTAACGATCAAGGGTGAACGGAGGTCCTATTCGGCACAGCCCTATTTTGTCATCAAAGACAAAATGGTCGGCAGAATCCCGGACGAAATTCCCGAACTGGGCGTCCGGATATCGCTCGTGTCGATCCATCCTGAAACCGGCGACTTCACCGTGGGGGTAGCCACCCGGCAGAAGGACTGGGTGGTGCTGAAAGCACTGGAGAAACCGTTTATCAACGTATTGTGGGTTGGAACTCTGGTGCTTATGGCAGGGTTTCTTGTATCACTGGTACGCAGGTACCGTGAATTCACAAAGATGCGCGAAAAAGGGCTGGAATAGCCCCTTTTGCGGGCATTATAGTATCTTTGACCGTTGACACATGAGTATTATGAAAGTTACGGCTGACAACAAGCTGAGAAATCTGATTGTCGTGGGCGACCGCGTGCTAATCAAGCCTTTGAAGCAGACAGACCGAACTGACAGCGGACTCTATCTGCCTCCGGGTGTTCAGGAAAAGGAAAAAAT
>Ga0079224_100000412_pt1 | contig 41190 bp, 39 predicted proteins | sample Stecom2015_FD_80414 | JGI IMG/M metagenome (GOLD analysis project Ga0079224, IMG submission 80414) | Agricultural soil microbial communities from Utah to study Nitrogen management - Steer compost 2015 | ecosystem: Environmental > Terrestrial > Soil > Agricultural land | place: USA: Utah... | reverse complement strand
TGTGTTGATGTGTTGATGTGTTGATGTTGCGGTACTAATCAAGGAGGTAGAAAGCTTTAAAGCAAGTACGTATCTGAAAGGTTACGCTGCAACTCATGCCTTTTTGCGAAGTTGAGGGCTCAAATTCCGGCGCCTCGCGGTGATGTGGTTCGTTGCTTATTTCAAAGGCGATTATGGAAGGATCATCCTTGTACGCCAGCCCGGTGTAAGGGACCGAGTCGCTGATCTCCGTATCCCACACGTGGACGCGATACGCGTCGAAGCCCCGTCGCGCAAAGTGATAAACATCCGCAGTCAGAAAACAGACCACCCCCATTCGTCTGAGTAAATAACTAGTCATACTCTGCCTTCATGTAGCCAATACTGCTGATGGTATTACCATCGAAATCGAAGAACGTGCAGTTCTCCCACGCGGAGCCAGTTCCCCACAAGTCGCGCATATCACTCGTGATCCACGCGGGTTCCCAGTATATCACACCAGAGCCACCGCTATCTTTTAGGTTCTGAGTTATGGCCTTCATCATATCGAGCTGCCCCTCCTTCGTGAAGGGATAACCCGCGATGGGAGTTTGTCCACCAAAGATGTTCGTGTAGGTATCCGCACTCGCCGTAGTCCACGGATATGCCGTCTCCAAAATCATCACGGGCTTGTTGTAGCGTTGCCTGAATAGACGGACTTGGTCATCTAGTTGTTCAAGCGGCACAGTAGTATGCCACAAAGGGTAATATGAAAAGCCAATCACATCAAAGTCGGTAACACCGTGACTCTTGATGTTGTCGAACCACCATTCAACATTTTTTGGATCAGCAACATGAAGAATAACTTTCGTCTCCGCAGAGACATCGCGCACTGCAGCGATTGCTCCGTTCAAGACTTCGGCCAGGTTACTCCATGCTCCATTGCACGCGTTGCAGGCCGGGAACTGCGGGGGTGCATCGGTATACAGCATGCCGCAGTTAATCTCGTTGCCGGTTTGAACAAACTCCGGCATGAGTCCCTTCTCATCGAGGGCAGTCAGCACTTTGAGCGTATACTGATACACGGAGTCTTTTAGTGTGACAACGCTAGTAATGTCCTTCCACGCAGCCGGTATTTCCTGTCGCCCCGGATCTGCCCAGGTGTCAGAATAGTGGAAGTCGAGCAGAACCTCCATGCCATTTTGCTTTGCACGCGCGATTGTCTTTTCCACATCCGCCAGGTCGTGATAACGCTGCGCAGCTGGAGGGTCATATACAGTCCTGGTCCAGTCCGGACTATGCCACAACCGAACACGGACGAGCGTCGCCCCGTGATCGCGAAATATCCGATATGGGTCCCGCTCTTCGCCTTCATCGCGATACAATCCGCCGTGATCAAGAATCTGGTTGACGTAAGACAAATCCACACCGAAATGAAATTCGCGATCTTCGGATGGATTGCCTCCGGGTTCGCCCCTGTCGTCGCGACAGGCGATCAGACCTAAAACCAGCGTTAATACCAGGGTTGTCATGATTATTTGGTGTTCTTTCATCACCCGGTTGTTGACGTTATTTCATTGGCCGCCATTTACAGCATTGAAAATATGACTAGGATTAGTAAGATTTTAGGATTTTCAGGATGATTATTTTGCAATTTTTTGGTACTAACGGATGAAAATAAGGGAATCCGGCATACGACTGCGTGAAGCAGACGAGGGTGATGTGGAGTTGCTCAGATATTGGGACACACAACCTCATGTGAAGGCCTCAGACCCGAACGATGATTGGCATTGGGAGGACGAGCTCCCGCGCAAGCTGTCATGGCGGGAAATGCTGATCGCGGAGGCAGACGCAAAGCCTATTGGTTTTGTTCAGATAATCGATCCTGCGGAGGAAGAATCGCATTACTGGGGCGAAGTTGCGCCCAATCTCCGCGCTATCGACATCTGGATTGGCGAATCCGATTACCTGGGCAAAGGGTACGGGACGCGCATTATGGCGGAAGTGATCGACCGCTGTTTTGCGGATCCTTCCGTCTCCGCCATTCTGGTCGATCCCCTGGCATCAAATATCAGGGCGCATCGTTTCTATGAACGGCTCGGATTCCAATTCACCGGAGCGCGCACTTTTGGCGCCGACTACTGCCATGTATACCGCCTGGAACGGGGGGCGTGGGATAGAAAAAAAAGTTGTTAATTGCAAAATCAGGCATTAACGGATACCGGTTGTGGAATTTTATAGGGCTTTCGGGACAACGGAACTGGTTTTCGTCGCGGCGTTCGCCCTGTTCTATTTTCTTTACCTGGCGCGCGTAATCCGCATTGCGCGACAACTCAACACCCCGTTTCACTCCGTATTCTTCAAGCTGTTTCTCAGAACAGCGCTGTTCGCATTGCTCATCTTCGCCCTTCTCGGCCCCTCGTTCGGTGATGCCCGCAAGGAGGTGCAATCCGTAGGCAAGGACATCATGATTTGCGTGGACCTGTCGAAGTCGATGGACGCATTTGACATCCAACCCACACGTCTGGAAAAAGTGAAGTTCGAGCTGAAGAAGATCGTCAGTGCGTTCAATTCGGACCGCATCGGGCTCATCATATTTTCCTCTGAAGCATTCATGCAATGTCCGTTGACTTACGATCAGAACGCCCTGAACCTGTTCATTGAAACCATGAACACCGGCCTTGTGCCGCCGACCGGGACGGATTTTGGCCCCGCCCTGGAACTTGCCGTCAAGAAAATCGAAGCGGATGATGCCTCAAGCGTCCGGCAGACGAAGTCGAAAGTGCTAATCCTCATCAGCGATGGCGAGGATTTTGGAGAAAACACCCAGGAAATCGCCCGGGAGATCGAGAACAAGGGTATAGCGTTGTTTACTCTTGGCGTCGGCACAGAGGAAGGAGGACGCATTCAGGCTAATGGCGGGTACAAGAAAGACCGTCAGGGAAATATTGTCGTATCGAAACTGAACTCACGCTCTTTGCGTTCGCTGGCCAGTCAGACCGGCGGACAATATTTTGAGATTAACGCCTCAAGAAACGATGTGGCACGGCTGATCAATACCATCGGGCAAATTGAGGGTGAATTTCGTGAGGCGCGTTTTATAGACGTGACCGCTAACCGATACTTTTATTTTCTCGGGTTAGCAATCGTTCTACTTGTTCTGGATATCCTGATTTCAGTCCATACATTTCGTATATGAACGACGACCGCGTATTGCGACTGGCAGCTTTTTCGCTCACGCTCGTGGGCACAGCACTCGTTGTGTTTGCCTTCGTTTTTGGCAGGATGACAAAAGCAGTGCGCACGCATACGCTGGCGCGTGAAGCGCGATCGTCGTACACCTCAGCAAAGTACAGCGATGCGCTGTCTTCCCTTCAGTTTCTTGTCGACACGCTGGGCTTTAAAAACGAAGGCGCACAGATCAACCTCGCCCACGCAGGCTTTCTGGCCGCGCGTTATGACTCGGCAGGTCGCGCGCGCGACAGCCATCCGGTTGACTCCACGTCGCTGAATCGCATGAAAGAACTCATCTCGTTGAATGGAACGCTTGTCAACTATGACAAGCTCACCGCGCCCGGCGTGGATGATTATTACGGCTCCCGCGCCTATAACCAGCTTGGCGTAATCGCCTATAACCTGAGGGACCGCCAGGATGAGACTGCTGGAATGACCGAAGCGGCAGAACATTTCCGCAATGCGCTGCGCAAAGACCCGGAAAACGACTATGCGCGTTACAATTATGAACTAATTCGCTACAGAATCGATTATCCCGAAATGATAATGGGTCGCGTGCGGGAATTGATCCGGCGTCGCAACTATAAAGGGGCTCGCGATTTGCTGAAAGATGCCTTTGATCGCGATGCGCAAATCCGGAGGAATTACGAAGATTACGTTATTCGTCTGGAGAATATTATAAGAATCGATAGTCTGTCGCGTTCATAAAAAAGCCCTTCATATGACACGATCCGTCTTGCTTTTTGTGTTTGCTGCACTGACTGTTCACGTCACTACCGCCCAGGTACTCGACCGTGCAGAGGAAAAGTTTCACACCGCTTCGGCACAGTACATAGAAAAGCAATACGACCAGGCCCTCGCCACGGTTAAAGAGGGTTTACGGATAAAACCGAACAGCGAAAAACTTGAAGCGCTGAGAAAACTCCTGGAACAGGAAAAGAAGAACGAGCAACAACGACAAAACCAGGAGCAACAGAAACAAGACAAGAACAAGCAAGACCAGAAACCGGATCAGAAAGACCAGCAGCAGAAGGATCAGCAGGACAACACCGACGAAAAGAAGCAGGACGATAACGACAAGAAAGACGAAGAGAACGATAAGAAAAACGACCAGGAGCAAAAGGATGCTGAGCCTTCAAAACCTGAGGAAGAACAAGAAAAGAAAAACGATGAAAAGCCTGCCCCTTCTCAGCGGCTTGAAGATTTGAAGATGTCCGAAGAAAAAGCCCGGATGATACTGGAAGCCATGAAAAATCAGGAGCTGCAATACCTGCAACAAAAGAAGCGTAAGGCAACCCAGCCCAGGGATAGAACGAAGCCCGACTGGTAGAGCTGGGACAGAGGGAGTGTGAGTGTGAGAGTGAGAGTGAGTGACACGGTCCCATAGCTTGCCGAAGGGTGACCCATCAACATTAACATACCAAACATGAATGAAGTTGTGATTCTTTCCGCCGTGCGGACCCCTATAGGAAGTTTCGGGGGAAGTCTGTCTTCCATGTCAGCTGTTCAGTTGGGTAGTATTGCAGTAAAGGCAGCGCTCAAACGGGCCGGCGTTGAACCCGGGCTTGTCGACGAGTTATACTTCGGAAACGTCATATCAGCGGGACTCGGTCAGGCGCCGGCAACGCAAGTCGCTTCAGGCGCCGGTTTGGGTTTTGGAGTGCCCTGTACCTTGGTAAACAAGGTCTGTGCTTCGGGCATGAAGGCTATTATGTTGGGTGCGCAGTCCATCATGACTGGCCAGAATGATGTAGTCGTGGCGGGTGGAATGGAAAGCATGAGCAACATCCCCTTTTATCTTCTCAAGGCACGTTTTGGTTATCGGTATGGTAATGGGGAATTGATTGACGGACTTCAGCATGACGGACTGATGGATGCATATGATCGGTGTGCGATGGGAGTCTGTGCTGACAATACGGCGCGCGAAATGTCGATTTCTCGGGAAGATCAGGATGCATATGCCATTGCATCATACCAGCGTGCAGCAGCAGCGTGGTCGTCGGGAAAGTTTGCCGATGAAGTGATACCAGTCGATATCAAAGATCGCAAGGGAAACACGGTATCTGTTGCTGAAGATGAAGAATACAAGAACGTCAACTTCGACAAGATACCGGGTCTCAAGCCGGCGTTCAGCAAAGATGGAACAGTTACCGCCGCAAATGCTTCCACACTCAATGATGGCGCATGTGCGCTTGTCTTGATGAGCAGACAGAAGGCGCTCGAGCTCAAACTAGCTCCGCTGGCGAGAATTCGCGGCTTTGCTGACGCTGCGCAGGAACCCTTGTGGTTCACGACCACTCCTGCCCTGGCCATTCCCAAGGCGCTGAAACGCGCAGGCGTCGAGGCGTCAGAAGTAGATTTTTACGAAATTAATGAGGCGTTTGCCGCAGTAGCCCTTGCCAACAATAAGCTGCTGGGCCTGTCCGCTGATCGCGTTAACGTCAACGGTGGCGCAGTCGCCCTTGGCCATCCGCTGGGCGCATCCGGCGCGCGCATTGTGACGACGCTCATAAACGTGCTCCGCCAAAACAATGCTTCCATAGGCGCCGCAGGGATCTGCAATGGCGGCGGTGGAGCTTCCGCCATCGTCATTGAACGGCTCTGACATTCGTACAACAATCTGCACTTGCATTCGTTATGGTTAGTCCTTATCGTCGTACTTATTTTTTTATGACAAGACTAAGCCTGACTTTTCTCCTGACCATCGCCGTCTTTTCCGCCAGGGCGCAACGCGAAGTGCGGACGTATTACGACCCCGCGAAACAACACATTCAGGAGATTTATTTTGTAGAGGCCGACAACGAGACATTCACCGGTCCGTACAAACGCTTCTATGAAAGCGGCGGCATCATGGTGGAAGGTTTTTTCCAGGGCGGAGTAAAGAACGGCATATTCGTCGAGTATTATGAAAATGGTCAACGCGCCCGTGAGCTGACGTATGTCGACGGTGTTCGCGAGGGGCCCGTACAAGTATTCAATGAAGATGGAAAGCCCGTGCAGCAGGCCTACTATCGAAATGACGTGCTCACCGACTCCGTGCAGTTATACTTTGACAGCGGTTCAGTGAAGGGCACTGCATTCTTTTCCGGCGGCAAACCTGATGGCGTGGTGAAGGAATATTATCCTGATGGCGGAATCAAGAAGATCATGCACTACGCCAACGGGAAACCGAACGGACCAGCGCTGACCTATTATCCCAATGGGAAACTGGAGACTGAAGCATTTCTTCGTGATGGCGTGATTACCGGCTATTACAAAACGTACTACGACAACGGCCAGCTTGAAACGATATCAACCATGGAGGATGGCACCAAGCATGGGCGATTCAGAAGTTACGATCGCAATGGCGCGCTGCTCGTTGAAGGCGGATTCGCAGAGGGCAAACTTGACGGACCCAATACAGGATATTATCCTGATGGAAGCATCCGCCATCGGTTCAACTACAAAGGGGGACAAAAGACCGGCACCAATTTCGAATACTATCCTGATGGAACCGTCAAGGTTAAGGAACAGGTCGCGCTTAACAACCAGGACAGGACCATTGAAGAATTCAATGAAAAGGGTATCAGGCTGGCAGAGAAGAAATTCAAAAATGCTACCCCGACTGGCACGTGGACATTCTACTTTGACGATGGCAAGACGCCCAGAATCAGGGAAACGTATTCCAACGGAAAGCTCACCGGGGAGCGATATGAATACTTTCCCGGAGGAAACATTGCGGTAGTCGCTACCTATAAATTCGGTCTGCTGGCAGGCCTCTACAAGACGTACTATGAAATCGGAACGATGGCTTCGTCAGTCGAATATCGAAACAATCGGAGGACCGGGGCTTTTGTGTCGTATCACCCAAACGGAAAGATCAAAGAACAGGGCCAGTACGTTGCCGACAAACGGCACAATGAATGGAAGGAATTTGATGAATCGGGTAAACTCGTCAAAACAGTTCTGTATAAGGCGGACAAGATCGTAGAGGAGAAAGTCCAATAATCTATCTGACTGTCAGGAAGTTACAAGAGCCACATACCGCTACTAATGTTTGAATGGCAATCGCAGAAAACGAGAGCAAAATTTTGCATTTTGCGGGTGAAAGCCGAATTATGAACACACCACACGCTATCCGTCAGACTGATTTTACTTTCGAAGGACAGACCGGATTTTATCGCGGTAAGGTTCGGGACGTGTATTACTTCGGCGACCTGATGGCGATGGTTGCGACTGACAGGATTTCGGCCTTTGACGTGATCCTCCCGCGCGCCATTCCTGATAAGGGACGGGTACTGAATATCATCGCTGCCCGCAACCTGGAAGCGACGCGCGACGTGGTGCCGAATTGGGTGATCGATACACCTGATCCGAACGTTACGATCGGCTATCGATGCGAACCCTTCGCGGTAGAAATGGTCGTTCGCGGCTATCTGGCAGGTCACGCCTGGCGTGAATATCGATCCGGGAAACGGACACTTTGCGGCGTTCCACTCCCGGATGGTTTGAAGGAGAACGATCCGCTACCACATCCGATCATCACACCAACAACAAAGGCCAAGACCGGACACGATCAGGACATTTCACGGGATGAAATTCTTGCCCAGGGAATCGTCAGCGAGCGTGACTATGTTCGCCTCGAAGATTACACCCTGCGGCTATTCCAAAGGGGTACTGAGCTGGCCGCGCGCAGGGGGCTCATCCTTGTAGACACGAAGTACGAATTTGGAACCTACAAGGGTGAGATCAGACTGATCGACGAAGTACACACCCCTGATTCTTCGCGGTACTTCTACGCTGATGGATACCGTGAACGTCAGGAGAAGGGGGAACCTCAACGGCAGTTGTCGAAGGAATTTGTTCGCCAATGGTTGATCGAAAACGGTTTTCAGGGGAAGGAGGGTCAGACTGTTCCTGAAATGACGGACGAAGTGGTTGAGCGGATTGCCGCCCGTTACCGGGAATTGTATGAACAGGTTCTCGGTGAGCCACTTCCCGAAATTGACACCCGGGGGATTTTGGACCGAATCGAGCGGAACATCGTGAATTCGATAAAATCTGTTAATTTAGAGGCCAGGATCTGAGTCGAATAAGGGACTTGGTTACCATTCCCAAAACCAATGTGAATGAAATATACTATTGACAAGCAGGAAAAGTACAGTTTATTGCGCCTGCATGAAGAAAAGCTGGACTCATCTGTTGCTCCCAACCTTAAATCAGAACTGATTACCCTCCACGCTGAAGGCGTGAAGAATATTATTCTCGACCTCTCGGATATCAAATACACCGACTCGTCCGGGCTGAGCGCGTTGCTCGTGGGCAACCGCATCGTTCAGGAGGAAGGCGGGATATTTGTTCTTGCGTGCTTGTCTGATCACACTATGAAGCTGATCAAGATTTCGCAGCTGGATAGCGTCCTAAATATACTCCCTACGGTGGAGGAAGCCGTGGATGCTGTATTTATGCACGAGATTGAGAAAGACCTAAAGGGTGGTACCGACTGACGTCATCGCCGAATTACCTATACCTAACCTGAATGACCAGAGTAACCCTTTGGTCATTTTCATTTTGTTTTTTATTTGCACGTTGAACCGAACGTACTTGCATTGTCTTTCAAGGTAACTATTCTCGGATCCAGCGGGGCAGTACCCGCCTACGGACGCCATCCCAGCGCCCAATACGTTGAAATCCAGAACCGCCATTTCCTGATCGATTGCGGTGAGGCGGCGCAAATGCAGATGATGCGATATCAGGTTAACTTCCACCGCATCAGCCACATCTTCATTACCCACCTCCATGGCGATCACTATTTGGGGCTCATGGGATTGATATTCACCATGCAGCTGCAACACCGAACGGGCCCTTTACACATCTACAGTCATGACGGACTTGATGACAATCTCACGGTCCAGTTCAGGCACAGCCGGTTCATGCCAACCTACGATATTCACTTTCACCGACTGAAGCCCGGCGTCAGCGAAATGATTTATGAGGACGACGTTCTTACCGTGCACACAGTTCCTCTGATTCACGCCATCGCCTGTTCGGGATTTGTGTTCAGAGAAAAGCCCAAACCACGGCGAATCGATAAGAATGTGTTGCCACCGAACCTGGCCATCAAACAGCTGACCGATCTCAAGGCAGGACTCGATGTTGTCGATGATGAAGGGCGAGTGCTGTATCGCAATCAGGACCTCACACTGCCCCCCCGCCATTCCCGGTCATACGCCTATTGTTCAGACACGGGATTCACTGACTCCTTCATACCGTACATAAGAGACGTAGACCTGCTGTACAATGAAGCCACGTTCATGGTCGACGAAGAGTCGAAAGCCCGTGAAACGCTGCATTGCACCGCACGCGATGCTGCCGGAATTGCAAAGGCGGCTGGCGCCAGGCGTCTCTTGCTGGGGCATTTCTCTGCCCGATACAAGGATCTGGATCCGCTCCTCCAGGAAGCGCGCGACGTATTCCCGGAGACAGAGCTGGCCACCGAAGGGGAAACTTATGTGATCCCGGAATAAACCCAACACCCATGACCCCCGACGCCGAACAAAAGAAAGGACGACTTTTTATTGTCCTCGCCGGCATTTTCATCACAAATGCCCTACTGGCCGAGATGGTCGGCGTAAAAATTTTCTCCGCTGAAGCAACCGCGGGATTCAATCCGGCCCGGCTCAACATCCTGGGCTTTGAAATGAGCTTTAACCTCACCGCGGGTGCATTGCTGTGGCCCGTTGTTTTCATTACCACGGACCTCATCAACGAATATTTCGGCAAGCCAGGCGTACGTTACATCAGCTACTTCACGGCAATTCTGATCGGCTATGCATTTCTTGCCATATACCTGACCATGGAGCTTGCCCCGGCCGATTTCTGGCTTGAAACCAACAGCACGGATGACGCAGGAAATCCGTTCAACATTCAGTACGCATACAACAAAATATTCGGGCAGGGTTTGCGCATCATTGTGGGTTCGCTTGCCGCGTTTCTTTTGGGTCAGCTTGTCGATGTCTTTGTCTTCCAGCGCCTGCGCCGCGCGACCGGGGCGCGTATGTTATGGTTGCGAGCCACAGGCTCAACGCTTGTATCGCAGCTCGTCGACAGTTTTGTGGTGCTTTTTATTGCCTTCTATGGAACCTTCACCAACGCGCAGATCATAGCCATCGCGTTGACGAATTACATATATAAATTCTGCGTAGCCTTACTGTTAACCCCGATCATCTATCTTGGTCACTATTGGATTGACCGGTACCTGGGTCATGAAGAAGCTGCACGAATAACAGGCGAAGCATCTGAAAAGAGTCAATCGTTTTTTTAACCCTATGTGACCAATGTCGTTCTATGTGCCCTATGTCGTTCAAAGGCACAACTGAATAACATTTGAACCACATAGGGCACACAGGAGCACATAGATCAACTAGGGGTGGTTACTCACTACCCGTAAGGGTGCGCCTCAAATTATCCAGGATAACGGCTGTAGCGGCGGCAGCATTTAGCGACTCAGCGCCGCCGTATCCGGGAATCGTAACGCGCTTGGATACACGGGCCGATACCGCCTCCGATATGCCGTGTGACTCATTGCCGATTACCAGTATTCCGTCATAGCCAAAGGGAGCAGTATGAACATCATCGCCATCCAGGAAGGCTCCGACAACAGGCACCTGAATTTGATCTATGTAGGCGGGAAGGTCGGTGTAGCAAAGGTCGACTCTTAGAAACGAACCCATGGAAGCGCTGATTACCTTTGGATTGTACCGATCGGCCGTTTCCAGTGATGCAACAATCTTTTTGATACCGTACCAGTCGGCTATTCTGATTATGGTTCCCAGGTTACCCGGATCGCGTATGTCGTCCAGGGCAAGCATCCACTCCCCTTTTGAAGGGAGCAGCAATCGCTCGGGTTTCATGCGCGCGACGGCCAGGGCACCATCGTTAGATTCAAACGTTCCCAACGATACCAGATCCGATTCGCTTGCTTCGATGACCTCAACACCTGGCAGTGGACGAATGGTGGATAAAAAGGCAGGCGTTCCCAGAACCATAACTACATCGTAGTCGCTCGCCAAAAGCTCAGCTACGCTTTTCCTTCCTTCCACCACAAAACATTGTTCCTGTTTGCGGTATTTCTTTATTTTGAGGGATTTGATGAACTTACTTTTGGCTTTACTGATCATCGTCCGGGCTTGAGGGCAAAGAAAAATAAATATTTCGTCTTATTGTTACTTGCTCCCTTGATACTTGGCGGCTGCAGCGGAACGAAATACCTTCAGCCCAACGAAAAACTGCTTAAGCAAAAGATCGAAGCACCCCGGGGGATTAATCGCGAAACCCTCAAGGAGCTATATGTTCAGCGGTCCAACCGGAAACTCTTTGGAATCATACCCTACTTCTGGTTCTACTATACCGGAAAAAAGCATTACGACCCGCAGGCTTTTGTTGATAAGAAGGCAAGGGTTGAAGCTGATTTCAACCGGCGCATCGCAGCTGTACCCGAAGAAAACACCAGGAAGATCAATAACCTGGAATTCAGAAAACAACGTAAGCTATCCCGCATCGAAGACAAGATCCAGAACGGTAATACCGTGATGCAATGGGGTGAGCCGCTCTCAATTCTCGATACATCCAATGTGAGGCAAACCCGCGAACGCTTCAGCAGTTATCTCGCCTCGAAGGGATACTTCAGAAACAAGGTAACAACGGAAATTGATACCGTCGGAAGTCGCGCAATCGTTACCTACATTCTCACGCCAGGACGCGCCTACTTTATTGATACCGTATTCTACGATGTAAACGACACCGCTGTGCTGAACATCCTGCTGAAGGAGCCGCAGCGAAGTCTGATAAAACGAGGCGATCGGTACGATCAGGAGGTATTCGCCAATGAACGTGAACGGATCGACTTATTGCTGAAAGATGAAGGCTATTTTGAGTTCAGTCGCCAATACATTGAATTCGACGTCGATACATCATATCGCAATGAGCGAAGGGTTGCCGTGAAAATCATCGTCCGCGATCCCGTCCAGCGCAAGCAACACAAGAAGTTCGTAGTAACTGATGTCAATTTTGTCACCGATGCCACCGCCTCCCCTCCTACGCCCAATCAGGTTCGTCAGACGCGTCGGGTACGCGACATCAACTACAGGTTTTACATGGATCGCTATAATCTGAAGTTGTTAAGTCAACGTGTTTTCATCAGGAAGGGTGAACTCTATAGCCGCACCGATGCCTTCACCACACAGCGCCAGCTCGCAAACCTGGACGCATTTAAGTTTGTAAACATCAACTACGATACGACAGGAGGTCAGTTCATCGCCAACCTGTATACCAGTGCATTGGATCGATATCAGTGGTCCAACGAAGCTGGCGTTAACGTGACCCAGGGATTTCCGGGTCCATTCTTTAACACGAGTTTGCGAAAACGAAATGTCTTTGGCGGCTTCGAGACCCTGGATGTATCCGGAAGATTTGGATTTGAAGGCGTTGCATCCGCCACCAGCGATCAGAACATTTACAAGAGCACGGAGGCGGGTGTCAACCTTACGATGACCTTTCCGCAAATCATATTCCCGCTCAGCGACCGAACCCAATTCCGGTTGGGACGATACAACCCAACCACCAAGCTGCTCGTCGGTTACTCATATACCGACAGACCCGAGTACCGCCGCACGTTCGCCACGTTCAGCGGAACCTATACGATGGAGAATGCGCGAACGACCCAGTACTCCCTCACGTTCGCCAACATCAACGTCATCGATACGGTAAACACTTCACAGGCCTTCCGCGATTTTTTGTCACAACAGGACAGTGTTGGAAACTTTCGGCTCGTGAACTCATTCTATCCGTCGTTTGTGACCAGTATTATTTTCGGCATCACCTGGAATCACAACAACTACGGACAGGGAGATCGCAACTCGGTCTTCATCCGCGCGCAGATGGAAAGCGGTGGTACGATCTGGAACTTTATCGATCCAACGTTCATTACTGAACGCGACCTTCAATACTACAAATACCTTCGGTTTGGCTTCGACTTCCGACGGAACAAAGTAATCGACCGGAACACCGTACTGGCATACCGGATCAACACGGGTATAGCGTACGCTTATGGTGAAAACAATACAGTGCCGTACGAAAAGTTCTTCTTTGCTGGAGGAAGCAGCAGCGTGCGAGCATGGCGCCCCAGAAGGCTGGGCCCCGGATCGTTCAAGCCGAATCTCAGTGCAGACCCGAAGGCCAACGGATTGTTTGATTACAGCCTGGAAAAACCTGCGGATATTCTCATCGAAGCGAGCATCGAGTTTCGTCAAAAGCTTTTCGGTTTCGTCAACGGCGCAGTATTCCTGGACGCCGGCAACGTCTGGACCTTCCAACCGTGGGTAAAACGTGTGAATGAAGAAACTGTCCCCAATGGAAATTCTGAGTTCAAATGGGACCAGTTCTACAAAGAATTCGGCATCGGAACGGGATTCGGATTTCGGTTTGACTTTACATTTCTTATTCTTCGCTTTGACATTGGGATCAAGGTATATGACCCGGCCCGCGACGAAGGAGATCGGTTTGTGCTGCGCCGGGCCAAATTCTTCCGACCTTTCGGCATAGACAAGGAACCTGTAATTTATAATGTAGGGATTGGATTCCCCTTCTGATATGGCTCAGGACAACATAACACGAGACGAAATCAGCCGGTGGTTTCAGGAACTCCAGGACGATATTACACGACAACTGGAGGCGGCAGACGGCGGTGGGAAGTTTGTGCGTGACGCGTGGAGCCGGCCCGGAGGCGGTGGCGGCGTTTCGGCTGTAATGACAAACGGAGCGATCATCGAAAAGGGCGGTGTGAATTTTTCTGCTGTCTGGGGCCTCGCCCCACAAAACCTGGTGAAATCGCTAAGCGTGGAATTGCCCGCCAATGCGGAATTCTTCGCCACCGGTGTCTCCATCGTGCTCCATCCCCGAAACCCCATGGTGCCGATTATTCACATGAACACGCGGTACTTTGAAATTTCAGGAGGTACCTGGTGGTTTGGTGGCGGCATCGACCTTACGCCGCATTACATTGATATTGCTGACGCTGCCTGGTTTCACCAGAGGCTCAAAGAAGTTTGCGACCAACACCATCCCTCCTATTACCCTGAGTTCAAAAAATGGGCAGACGACTATTTCTTCCTGAAACACCGCAACGAAACACGCGGAGTGGGCGGAATCTTTTTCGATCACCTTAATGACACCGCGGGCTTCGATCGGGCTTCCCGGTTTGCTTTCGTACGCGACGTCGGGAAAGCCTTTGCGCCGATATATGTTCATTTTATGAAAAAGAATTCCACGCTTCCCTTTTCGGAAAACCACAAACAGTGGCAGGCGATCCGCAGGGGAAGGTACGTCGAATTCAATCTCGTATGGGACCGCGGCACCCGGTTCGGGCTTGACACCGATGGAAGAACTGAATCAATATTGATGAGCCTGCCGCCGATGGCGCAATGGTTCTACAACTATACACCTCCTGCCGGCTCCCCAGAGGAACAAACGCAACGGTTATTGCGTAAAAATATTGATTGGCTACGCGGCCCTTCGGAAAGTTCCTGAACCCAGGAAGCTTTCCTGATAAATGTCACCCGGGCCGGATTGCTTATATCATTGGCATTGCCTCTTTGGATGGGGATATTTGGATATGTTAAACAACAAACAAAAAAGGAGGTACTTATGTCACTCATCAAGCGTTCCGACTGGCCCTCGCTTTTGAGGGATTCGTGGCTGTCTGACTTTTTCGATGGCGATCGGTTCTTTGATTCTGATCTCATGCAACGGACCGTGCCGGCCGTAAACATTGTTGAAAAGGACGATTCATTCGAGATCGAACTGGCCGCACCTGGTCTGGAAAAGAAAGACTTTAAGGTTACCGTAGACCGCGGCGTACTGACCATTTCTGCTGAAAAGGAAAGTCGCAAGGAAGAAAAGGAAAACAACTACACCCGGAAGGAATTCAACTACTCGAGTTTCTCCCGTTCGTTCGCGCTGCCCGAAACAGTCAGCGACGAAGACATTAAGGGAAATTACCAAAACGGTATCCTGAGACTGTCGGTGAAAAAGAAAGCACCAGCCAAGCAACCCAAGAAAGCCATCGAGATTTCCTAATGCACAAAAGGAGCCCCGAGGGGCTCCTTCTTTGTATTGCTGTGTTAGTGCCTAGCTGAAAATCTTTGCGTACTCGGATTCATCGAAGCCGAGCGCTATTACTTTTCCGTCCTTTTCAATCAGGGGTCGTTTGATGACCGATGGTTTCTCTGTCATCAGTTTGATGGCGGCGCCCTGGTTTGTGATTTGCGCTTTTTGCCTGTCGTCAAGCTGGCGCCAGGTTGTGCCCTTTCTGTTTACGAGCGTCTCCCATCCTACTTGCCGGCTCCACTCCTTGAGTTTTGATGCCGTAATGCCCTTCGTCTTGTAGTCGTGAAAATCGTACGACACTTTATGCGCGCCCAGCCATTCCAATGCGCGCTTGACTGTGTTGCAGTTTTTTATACCAAATACCGTCATAGGATAATGTGTTGAAGTGCTGAAGTGCGCATGTGTTGAAGTTGCCCTATCTGCCCACAACGCAGTAGCTTGATAGCGTGTAGTTGCTTCTACCTCTATGTGCCCTGTGTGGTTCCCTCAAAGAACACCAATACCTTTCCTACAGTTGTTGTCGTAACGCGGCGACCTTTCGTGCCTTCTCGATGAGTCGAGCTGACTCACGGAAATTCAACGTCTGTTGTCCGTCGGAGGCGGCCTCCTCGGGCGACTGGTGCGTTTCATATATGATGCCATCCGCACCGGCGATCACGGCGGCAAGCGCCACGGGCTCTACGTGCTCCCGAATTCCGATGCCATGAGAGGGGTCCGCAACAACCGGAAGGTGCGACTTTTCTCTCAAAATCGGAATGGCATTGATGTCAAGCGTATTCCTGCTTGCACGTTCGTACGTACGAATCCCGCGCTCACAAAGAATTAGCTGTTCGTTGCCAGCAGAAAAGACGTACTCAGCCGAATACAGGAGCTCCTCAATCGTACCGGAAATACCCCGCTTGATCATGACAGGCTTTCCTGCCTTGCCCAAAGCATCCAGCAAGTTGAAATTCTGGGTATTCCGGGCGCCGACCTGGAAGATATCAACATAATCCACCATTTCGTCAATCTGCGATACCTGCATGACTTCAGAAATGATCTTAATGCCGGCTGCCTTTGCCCGCCGATGCCACATCTTGAGTCCCTCAGTGCCCAATCCACGGAACGCATACGGAGAACTTCTTGGCTTGAAAACGCCACCACGCATTATTCTCACATTGTTTTCGCGCAGGTGAGCGATCGTTGCTGCTACCTGTTCTTCACTTTCGATCGAGCACGGACCAGCCATCAGTGCCAGGTCGCCGTCGCCAATGACCACACCATCACCGAGATCAATAGAGGTACGCTCAACCTTCCACTTGCGGGATACGAGCTTGTAAGCGTCCGATACCCGGTATATGTCGGCCACACCTTCCATGTGACCCAGCTTGCGTATGTCGAATTCCTTGCTGCCAATGCCGACAAGATATGAGCCGTTTCCGGTCACCACACGAGTGGTTTTGTATCCCGATGCCGTCATCTGACCTGCTATTGCGGCCACCTGCTCTTCCGATATATTTTTTCTAAGCTGAACGATCATATCAATTAAAGCGCTTTTCCATCCTTTAATGAATGCACAAATGCGGAGATGTCCTCTTCGAGATCCTTACTCTCGCGAAGCACGTTGATAAAGGCACTGCCAACGACGGCACCCGCGCTGTACGCGCATGCTTGTCGGAAAGAATTGTTATTTGCGATACCAAAACCGATCATAAAAGGATTCTTCAGATGCATCGATTTCAGTCTTTCGAAGTAGGCAATCTGTTCATCGGTAAATCGTTCCTTTGCGCCAGTTGTGCTCGACGCGGCAACCGCATATATGAACGCGGTGCTTACCGCGTCAATACGCCGGATGCGTTCTTCTGATGTTGTGGGCGAAATGAGGAAAGTGTTGTGCAGGTTGTGTTTGTCGAAAATGGGTTTATACTCGGCCATAAACTCCTCCAACGGCATATCGGGCAGTATCAGACCGTCGACGCCGGCAGCCGCAGCGTCGGCGCAAAAAGCCTCCACGCCATACTGAACAACCGGATTGAGATACCCCATCAGGATAATCGGCAGTTCAGAAATCTTCCTTAACTCGGCAACCTGTTCCACCAAAAGATGCAGGTTCATGCCGTTATCAAGGGCGACCTTATTGCTGGCTTGAATGGTTGGTCCATCAGCAACCGGATCGGAGAAGGGAATCCCAATTTCCACAAAGTCTGCCCCGGCCGCCTCCAGCGCTTTGCCAATTCGTACCGTGTCGGTTAGCCCAGGATAACCTGCCGTGTAGAAAACCGACAGAAGATTTTTCCTGCCGGATGCAAACAAAGTAGTGAGTCTGTTACTCTTCATGAATGTCTGTCAATATTTTCCCCACCGGATGTATGTTTCGAGGTCTTTATCTCCTCTTCCCGAAAGGTTGACAACAACCACATCCCGTTTTGAAAACTTAAGTTTATTCAGCGCTGCCAAGGCATGCGCCGATTCGATGGCAGGAATGATCCCCTCCAACCTGCTCAGCCTTATCCCTGCCCCCATCGCTTCATCGTCAGTGGCGCTGACGAACTGTACCCGGCCAGTATCGAACAGGTGTGCGTGCATGGGACCAATACCGGGGTAATCAAGTCCCGCTGATATCGAATACGGTTCAATCACTTGTCCGTCATCCGTCTGCATGAGCAGTGTCTTGCTGCCATGAAGCACGCCTGGTCTTCCGAGCGCCGTAGTGGCAGCAGACTCTCCGGAGTCGAGGCCATGACCCGCAGCTTCAACACCAACCAGTTTCACGCGCACATCATCGAGATAATGATAGTACGCCCCTGCAGCATTACTTCCTCCCCCGACGCAGGCAATGACCCAATCAGGATGCGGTCGACCTATAGCCTGTTCGAGCTGCATTTTGATTTCCTCGCTGATGACCGACTGAAACCGTGCCACCATATCGGGATATGGATGGGGACCGACAACGGAACCAATGATGTAGTGCGTATCTGTCGGATGGTTGATCCAATGCCTCATGGCCTCGTTGGTGGCGTCTTTCAACGTCATGTTGCCGCTGAGCGCGGGAACAACCGTAGCGCCTAGAATTCTCATGCGTTCAACGTTGGGTCGTTGTCGTTCCATGTCGACTTTACCCATGTATACGATGCATTCCATTCCCATCAGCGCACACACCGTTGCTGTGGCTACACCATGTTGACCAGCGCCGGTTTCAGCGATGATTTTCTCCTTCCCAAGTCTGCGGGCCAGCAGGATCTGGCCGATGGTGTTATTCACTTTATGGGCCCCGGTGTGACAGAGGTCTTCGCGTTTGAGGTATACTTGCGCGCCTACGGCTTCAGAAAGGCGTCGTGCATAATACAACGGTGTAGGTCTTCCTACGTAATCCCTTAGCAACGCCCTGAATTCCTCCTGGAACTTCGGATCATTCCAAATATCCAGGTAGTGCGTTCGCAGCTCTTCGACATTTGGATAGAGCATCTCAGGAATGTAGGCACCCCCGAACTTTCCGTAGTACCCGCGTTCATCTACCTGGTAGGTCATAGCTTTTCATTTAGAAGTTCACTTAAGAGCCGCCGTAACGGCATTTAATAACGCGTTCAGCCGTGCGGGATCCTTCACGCCCGGGCTGCTTTCGATACCGCTGTTTATGTCAAGAGCATGAACATTCATCTCCGTAAGGTGTTTCACTTCAGCCACGTTCTCCGGAGCGAGTCCACCGCTGAGAAAGAACGGCACCGATTGATCGTACTTTTCCAGCAGGTTCCAGTCGAAGCGACGGGCATTACCGCCGTAAAGTGGTCCCTTCGTATCAAACAAAAAGAAGTCGACTACGTCACGATACGCTGAGGTTGTGGAAAAATCAAACGTCGCATCAACCGAAAATGCTTTAACCACCTTGTAACCAGCTTCGCGCACCGCCGCACATTGCTCGGGTGTCTCCCTGCCATGCAGTTGCGCTCCCCAGAGCGAATGTCGTTTTGACGTTGCGATGATTTCATCGACAGAGGCGTTGACGAAAACACCAACACGTTTGATTGACGGCGAAAGACTCTGAGGAACATTAAAATTCTCACCGACGTACCGCGGAGACTTTTGATAGAAAATGAATCCCATATAGTCGGGCCGACGTGCTCCCACCTCCGCGATATTTTTCGGGTCCCGCATTCCACAAATTTTTATCCGCACGTCGATACCGTCGATCATTGCACTTTCTGGCGTTTCCGTAACTCGTCAATGAATTCCTTGCATGCCTTTTCGGGGTTACCGTGCTGCATAAAATTCTGTCCCATTAAAAATCCCTCGTAACCGAACTCACGCAGTTCCATAATCGTGTCTGGCGACTCTATACCACTTTCAGACACCTTTACCACACTATCCGGAATGAGCGGCGCCAATTCCCTGGAAATGTCAAGGCTGATCTTGAAGGTTTTCAAATCGCGATTGTTTACGCCGATAAGATCAGCGCCCGCGTCAATGCTATACTCCAATTCCTCACGTGTGTGAACTTCCAGAAGTACCTCGAGACCCAGCGAATGGGCAAAGGACGTGAGTGATTTCAAGGATGCAGCATCGAGGGCGGCTGCGATGAGGAGGATGACATCTGCCCCTATCGACTTCGCCTCGATGATTTGATATTCGTCAACAGTGAAATCCTTTCTGAGGATAGGACAAAAGTTAAACTTCCGCGCGGTGGTCAAATCTTCATTACTCCCGCCAAAGTACTTTTGATCGGTGAGCACTGAAATGGCCGACGCGCCTGCTTGCATGTAGCCTATGGATACACGTTCCACAGATACATGCGCGTTGATGGTTCCTTTGGAAGGCGATTTCCTTTTGATCTCGGCGATAATCCCCGACTTGTCCGGGCGGCGAATGTAGTGACGCATCGATACGCAAGGCGTCGCAAAGTAGATGCTTTGCTCCAGCAGACGGACCGGATACAGGCTCTTCCGATCCTCTGTCTCCTTGCGCTTATGGGCAATGATTTCGTCGAGGATATTCATGAGTTTTCAAGAAAGCGTTTGAATTTCTCAAGGGCTTTGCCGGAAACGAGCGCTTCACGGGCACGCACAATCGCATCTTCGAGACCACGCTCCTGGTTTGCGCAGTACAATGCCATAGCGGCATTCGCGATCACCGCATCGTTTTGCGCTTCGGTTCCTTTTCCCTCCAGAATGTTCAGGAAAATGCGAGCAGATTCTTCAATGGTATCACCACCACGCAGATCAGCCGGCGAACGCTGCGCAAAACCAAGGTCTGCAGGCTCAGCGATCTGTTCACCGCCATTGAAGTAATATTTGTATGGCCCCGTCAGCGACACCTCATCATAACCATCCAGGGAATGCAGGATCATATACTGCTTCCCCGACTGTTGATAAAGGTATCCGAATTTCCTCGCCAATTCCAGATTAAACACACCAACCAGCTGACGATCGGGAAAAGCCGGATTAACCATTGGACCCAGCATATTGAAGAAGGTCTTTACGCCAAGTTCACGACGAATAGGAGCGACATTCTTCATTGCCGGGTGAAACAACGGCGCATGCATAAAACAGATATTGGCGCGGTCCAGACTGCGCTTCAGGGCATCAGCATCGTTGGTAAACTTATAACCAAAGTATTCCAGCAGGTTCGACGATCCGCAGGCCGATGATACACCATAGTTACCATGCTTCGCTACGGGCTGACCCGCTGCGGCGATAACAAAAGCAGAGAGCGTCGAGATGTTGAATGTGTTTTTTGAATCTCCTCCCGTTCCGCATACGTCAATGACGGGATGATCGAAATTCATCCTGAGGCAGAGTTCCAGCATCGCATCACGAAATCCCTGCAGTTCATCAACTGTGATGCTACGCATCATATACACCGTCATGAACGCTGCCGTCTGACTCGGATTGTATTTTCCCGTCGCAAGGTCGACGAGCACCCGGTGGGCCGTCTCACGGGTGAGGGAACGGTGGTCGATGAGCTCATTCAATATTTGTTTCATCGCTCTTGCTTTTAATTCTTTTGATACTGTAACCAGTTGCGAAGCATCTTGGGGCCTTCGGTTGTCATTACCGACTCAGGGTGAAACTGAAGTCCTCTTACGTCGAATTCCCGATGCCGTATACCCATAATGAGTCCTTCCTCATTGACGGCTGTTACCACAAGCGAGTCCGGCACCGTGTTGGGGTCGACCGCCCACGAGTGGTAATGGGTTGCCTGAAAGGAAGGCGTCACATTCTTGAACAATATCTCATCCGGGTCCGATACCGTTGTGGTAGTCGTTACGCCATGCAACACCCTTGGGATGTTGAAAAGGCGCGCACCAAAGACTTCACCGATTCCCTGGAGACCCAGGCATATGCCGAGAATGCTTTTCGCTGACGAATATGTCCGGATCACATCCTTCATGATGCCGGCTTCGTCTGGTAGTCCCGGACCGGGAGAAATCAGGATCTTATCGTACGCCCCCACAGCTTCCGTACTGATCTTGTCATTACGATACACATCGGGGGTATGCCCAAGTTCACGAAGAATGTGGACGAGGTTGTAGGTAAAAGAATCGTAATTATCGAGGACTAGTATTTTCATCACTTGCCAATTCAGGGTCTATATTTTCTCCGCCATGACAAGCGCCTTGCGCAGCGCTTCCACTTTGTTATTTACTTCCTGCAATTCGCTTTCACTCTTCGATTTGGACACGATACCCGCACCCGCCTGGAAGATGAGCCGGTTATTATGACTGAGGAACGTGCGGATCATGATGGCATGATTGAAGGATCCATCAAATCCAATGACGCCGATGGCGCCACCATAGAAGCCGCGGTTCACTTTCTCGTATCGGTTGATCAGCGTCATTGCCATGTGCTTCGGTGCTCCTGACAGCGTACCGGCCGGGAAGGTATCGGCGGCCATGCGGATCACGGAAGAACCTGCATCGAGGTCACCCGTAATCTTTGACACGAGGTGAATGACGTGCGAGTAGAACTGCACTTCCTTGAAGACCTCCACATGAACGTTCTGGGCATTCCGGCTCATGTCGTTGCGCGCGAGGTCGACCAGCATTACGTGTTCCGCATTTTCTTTTTCGTCCGCTGAGAGTCGTGACGCCAGCGCAGCATCCTCCTGATCGTTTCCCGTTCTCCTGAACGTACCCGCAATCGGATAGATGTGTGCCTTGCCCTTCTTAACCTGAAGTTGCGCTTCGGGCGAAGAGCCCATAAGCTTGAAGCTTCCGTAGTCGAAGTAAAACAGGTAGGGTGAAGGGTTAATCGATCGCAATGCGCGGTAGACGTTGAATTCATCGCCCGCAAATCCGCAGCTGAAACGACGTGATAGCACGATCTGGAACACGTCTCCGCGGAAGCAGTGCTCCTTCCCTTTTTCGATGATGTCGAGAAACTCGCTGTCTGTGCAATTGACTTCCTCCGGACCGCGAAGCGAGAATGGGTAGGTTGCAAACCGGTTGCTAAGGATGATTTGTTCTACCCGATCCAGGTTCGATGTCGTTCCTTCGCCGGTTGTATGCTCATAAAGCGATAACTCGTTGGAGAAGTGATCGACGACGATCACATACCGATACAACTTGTATTGGATATCGGGGATGAGTGTTTCGGGAAGTGACAGCGTGATGTCTTCGAAATACCGAACGCTATCGTACGCCAGGTATCCAAACAGGCCGCAGTTCGGATGCCGGGATTGAACACTGGGATCAGGCTGGAAGGAATTCAGGAATTCTTCAAGCATCGTAGTTACCTGTCCCTTCTGCCCGATGGGTGTTTTGACGGGTGCCGATCGGGGGTACGCGACTGTAGCGACCCCGTTGGCAACAGAGAAGGATGCTATTGGGTCGCAGCATATGAATGAAAGGCTGTTTTCATGCCCATGGTAGTCCGAGCTTTCGAGCAGGATACTGGCGGCGAACACGTCGCGCAGCTTAAGGTAAATGTTCACGGGCGTGAGCGTATCGGCGAGTAGCGTCTTTTGGTATGTCTTGAGTTTGATTTTCATATCGGACTTATTGATCATGTATGTAATCGGGAACCCCATTCAAAACGAAGGCCCGCTGTGAACAGCGGGCCTCCGGTATAGCAAGGGCAAAATCTGGCTGTTCACATATCGGGTAATATGTGCCACCACCAGATTATCGTTGCCATGTGTTTCATCTTAAGCTTCTGTCTTCTTACGTGCCGTCCTGCGGGGTTTGGCTGCCGGTTCTTCTGCTGCAACCGTTTGAGCGGCAGGTTCAGCAGCTGCTACTACCGTACGTTTTTTCTTCCTCCTGCGAGAGTTCCCGTACGTGCCGAGCCAAATTTTTCCGCGTTTCGATTTTTTATCTCCTTTTCCCATACCCCGATTTGGTGGGGCAATAATAGCAAACCGTCAACTAATTCCAAATAGTTGCAAATCAATTTTCGGCCCTTCTACCCTACCAGATTTTCACGCGCTCTGATGCCGGGCGGTACATGGGGTCCCCTTCCTTGATATTAAATGCCTCATAGAACGCATCAATATTCACGAGCGGCCCGACAGCCCGGTACATGCCAGGGGAATGCGGATCGGTCTTCACCATCTGCCTCAGCGTCTCATCGCGATACTTGCTCCGCCAGACGGTCGCCCACGACAGGAAGAAACGCTGTTCGGGCGTAAAGCCATCAATGAGCCCCGGTCGGCCGTGTTCCTTGAGATGCAGTTGAAGGCCATCGGAGGCTGCGGACAGTCCACCCAGGTCTCCGATATTTTCTCCCAGAGTAAACTCACCGTTTACAAACACGCTGTCCAGTGGCTGATACTGGCTATACTGAGCTGCAAGCGCTTTGCCTCTTTCCCTGAATTGTGCAAGATCTTTTTCTGTCCACCAGTTGCGCAGGTTGCCCTCGGCATCGAATCGGCTGCCCTGATCGTCAAAGCCATGAGATATTTCATGTCCGATCACAGCACCCATGCCGCCATAGTTAACCGCCTCGTCGGCACGGTAATCGTAAAAAGGTGGCTGAAGAATAGCAGCGGGGAATACAATCTCATTAAACAATGGATTGTAATAGGCATTAACCGTTTGCGGTGTCATACCCCATTCCTTGTGGTCGACCGGCTTGCCGTACTTGGCGAGTTGCTGCTCAAGGTTAAAGCGTTTTGCATTGAGCACATTTTGTGCATATGATGCAGTTTCCGGATTGCGATCAACGACCAATGCCGAGTAATCCTTCCACTCGTCGGGGTATCCGATCTTTACTGTGAAAGTCGACAGCTTTTCGAGCGCCTTCTGTTTGGTAGAGTCTGACATCCAATCGAGGTTCTTTATGCGTTCCGCGAAAGCGCGCTTAATGTTCTCCACCATCTCCATTGCCTTTTGTTTTGCTTCGGGCGGAAAATGTTTGTCGACATACAGCTTGCCCAATGCTTCACCGAGAGCTTCGTCGGTCTGCGCGAGCACACGACGCCATCTCGGCCGCATTTTTTCCACACCATCCAGGTACTTGCTATAAAAATCGAAGTCGGCAGATACCATCTCGTGATTCAGGTACGGTGCTGTAAGGTTGATGAGATGCCAACGGAAGTACGACTTAACGTCGGCAATCGGAGTGGTACTGATAATCTTCTCAACAGCGGGAAGGAAATCTATGTCTACTACCACTACTGAATCGATACCTGACAATCCTAAATCGGTGAAATACGCGTTCCAGTCAAATGAAGGCATCATCGTGGCGAGTTGATTGACGGAGCGCTTGTTGTAAATCTTACCCGGATCACGTCTTTCCTCCTTGGTTAGCGTTGCGTGGGCGAGAGCGGTTTCGATCTTCATGATCGCATTCGCCTGACGTGCTGCCGAAGATTTGTCAATTCCGCTAAGTTCCAGCATTCGGGCTACGTGAGCGAGGTATTTTTCGCGAGTCTCCTTCCCTTTCGAACTCTTATCGAAATAGTAATCGCGTTCAGGAAGTCCAATACCTTCACCGCTCAAGTAAACGGCGATCACATCGCTCTTGGTAAGATCAGGGAAAGCCTCAATCGAGAAAAATGCATTCCCGCCATAGAGTTGTTGCTTTGTGAAATATTTTTGAATATCAGCTTTTCCGGCAATAGCATCGATCTGCTTGATGTAATCATCTATTGCCTTCATGCCCACGCGCTCGGAAAGAAGTGAGTCCATGCCGATCTCGAAGAAGTCCGATACTTTCCGCTGATCAGATCCTTCCGCATACTCACTGTTATCCGTAGCACTTTTCAGAACCTCAAGCACATCAGCCTGAGTCTTTTCACGTAATTCGTGAAAACTACCCCAACTTCCACGGTCAGCGGGAATCTGGGCCCGGTCGAGCCATCCTCCGTTCGCGAAACGGTAAAAGTCTTCAGCGGGCTTTACGGTCGTATCCATGTTGGAGATCAACAAGCCCACACCATCGGGTAGCTTCGTTTCGGACTTTTTGCTCGAACAGGAAGCGACAAGAATTAGAAGGAAGGCAATTACAGCACTATTGTAGTATCGCATGACTTCGCAGTTTTGTGCAAAGTTATGAGAATACCCGACATTCGTTTCAGGCTTGTATCAGGAAACTGACGAGTATACCTCTTTCCACTTACGGGCAAGGGTATTCCAATTAAATTCCTCCCGTACCATGGTGAGGCTGCGATGCTGAAGTTTCGCGTAAGCTGCGGGATTGCTCTTGTAACAGACATATGCCTCGTGCAACGCCTGGCGCAGATGTTCTGCAGTATTGCGTTGAAGGCACCAGCCCGCCTCGTGTTGTCTTACAAACGATCCAAGATTGGTTTCCTCGCTGACGATCATGGGCACACCCAGCGCCGCGGCTTCCAACGCGTGATCCGAACAATTTCCGTTGCGGCTTGGACAGATATAAACACTGCTTCGGCAGAACAGTTCCTCCCGCTTTTTACGGGAGAGCCGTCCAAAGAACTTTATGCGTTTCTCCATGCCCGCCCTGTCAGCGAGAAGTCGCAATGCGTCAAGATCTTTTCCCTGCCCCAGTATCCACAGTTCCACCGGCGTGGCAACCTCGAGGTAAAACTTCGTGAACGCATCAATCAGTAAGTCGAGACCCCGCGCCACGATATTGATGTCACCACCATAGGTGACGACGAACGGGTCTTTCCCGGGTTGTCGTTCGTTTGCGTGGCATGGCAATCCATTGGCAATTCCATCGGGCAGGCAAACGAATGGGGTATTCTGCTGGATGAAGAAGTTGTAACCATTTACTTCTGTCGGTCCGAGCAGGTGAACGAGTGACGCTTCGCGGATGACGGGGCGTTCGAAAAGATAGTAATACGCTTTGCGAAGCGGTGACAGGCTTCGAAGACGAATTTCACTGTAATCGCCGTGCGGTGAAAGCACGAGCCTCAGCTTGAGCGATGATTTTCTGATAAAGCGGGATATCGCAAAAAATTCAGGAACGAACCCCCCGTGAAGGTGTACTATGGAATCCGGACGAAGCATTTCGAGTGCTTTCCTCAACGCCGGCGATAGGGTGAATCGATTGGATTGAATGCCAAACGACCGGTGCTTGACGCCATCGACATCCACGCCGAGTCGGCTGCTGCCAATTTCCCAAATCGAAACCTGCAGGCCGAGCCTGGATTCCGCTTCCGCGAGGAAGTTGACCATGCGGCGCAGGTCGGACAGACGACAGTCTGTCGATCGGTTCATGGCTATGTGTACGATGCGTATCATGTATTTCCTGGTCATAGAAAAAGCGCTGACCAGATTCCTCTACTCCAAACAGGTCCGATCAGCGCCTCCAACCCAAACATGAACCAACCCCGGTTCAATGCGTCTAATGGCACTCAGGAATATGCCAGACTCGTGCCAGCAGACTATTTCCGCTTTTTTGGACTGAAAAAGCATTTTAGTGGCAACTGGTAGTCCCAATCTGGCAAGACAAAGGCCAGTATCTGGAAAAGGGCCGATCAGCTATTGAGCGTCGCGATCCGGAAGGGGATAGCGGTAAAGAATGCAATCGCGCGGTTCATTGTTCTGGTTGATGAACCGGAGCCATTTCGTCAGGCGTGCTTCTACAATGAGGCCACTTTTCTCGAGCACACGTTGCGAGGCTATGTTGGCCGCGTCGACGAGGGTTCCGATGCGATAAACGCCGGGCTGTCCGGAGAGTAGTTCCATGAACTTACGTGTAGCTTCCGTCGCATAACCCTTGTTCCATTGGAGTGGAGAGATAATGTATCCAAACTGGATTTTTCCGTACTCATTAAGGGCACCGATGCTACCGATCAGGCGGTGACTGTTTTTCAGGCGGATTGAAAATGAGTAATCCGTGCCGGAAGCCCAGGCAGCACGCGTTTGCATGAGAAAGCGCTGCGTGTCCGCCACCGTACGATGGGTAGGCCACGACACGAAGCGTGTCGCTTCGGGTTTGCTGGCGTAGGCGTAAAAGATTTCCTCCGCGTCTTCGTACATTAGACGCCGGAATATCAGCCTCTCCGTTTCAAATCGCTCGTCAAGCTCGAGGCGTTCCACAGACAAAGAAAGTAACCATGGCTAAGGGCAGCAATGTAGTACATCAGTATTTCAAGCGCGACTTCGAAGGGTACAAAATCCTGTTGAAATTAAATCCCATTCGCCTGACCGGCATCGAACTTACGCGTTTCGACGACGGACGCGTCGAAAAAAGGGAACTCGCCTTCGACGAGCACATACTGGAAGACCTCGAAGCCGATGGTTTCGATGAAACCAGCGCCATGGAGTTCAACTTGTATCTTTCCGGATTGGCCTGACTTTGCGTTGGTAACTGCGTCTGCGACACTTTTTTTAGTACCTTTGCGTCTGGCAAACCGGCACGACCAGCTCCTGCTGAATCCCCCAGGACCGGAAGGTAGCAAGGGCAGGCGGTTGTAGCGGTGCGATGCCCGGTTTGCCTCTTTTTGCCTACCGTTTTAGCACAATTTGGCTAGATTGAACACGTTGTCCCGGAAATGGATTGGGGGGCCGGGGATCAGGAATTAAATTTGAGCACTAACCGTTAAGAAAGTATGAAATTTTTCATTGACACTGCGAACCTCAAAGAGATCCAGGAGGCCTACGATCTTGGCGTGCTGGATGGCGTAACCACCAACCCCTCCCTCATGGCGAAAGAGGGCATCAGTGGCGAATCAAACATCCGGGAGCACTACAAGGCCATCTGTAATATTGTCGACAACAACGTCAGCGCCGAAGTAATCGCGACGGACTTCGACAACATCATAAAGGAAGGAAGGGAGCTTGCCAAGATTGACGACAAGATCGTCGTCAAGGTACCCATGATCCGCGACGGCGTGAAGGCGATCAAGAAATTCGCTGCTGAAGGAATTCGCACAAACTGTACACTGGTGTTTTCACCGGGACAGGCGTTGCTTGCCGCTAAAGCCGGTGCGAGCTATGTATCGCCGTTCCTCGGGAGACTGGACGACGTGTCACAGGATGGCGTTGAGCTGATCCGCCAGATCCGTCTCATCTACGACAACTACGCCTTCGAAACCGAAATCCTCGCTGCATCCATTCGCCACACGATACATCTAATTAAGTGCGCTGAAATCGGAGCAGATGTGGCCACATGCCCGCTGAATGTTATTACGGGACTCTTGAAGCACCCGCTGACAGACATCGGTCTCGAAAAATTCCTCGCCGATCATAAGAAAGTGAACGCCCGCGCCTCAGAGAAGGTGCCGGCCTGATGCTTTCTCCGGACTAAACCCGAGGTGATGTTTTCCAATGAACCCGTAGTAAAGGTCAAAGACGCCTGCATTTTCCAGGACCATAATACGGTTCTTGAAAATGTCGACTTCGAAATCGCCAAGGGTGAATTCGTGTTTCTTGTGGGCAAGACGGGCTCGGGCAAGTCTTCACTGCTCAAGACACTTTATGCCGACCTTCCTCTGAGGCTTGGTGAAATCGTGGTGGCGGGTTACTCAATTCGCGATATCCGCCCTTCGGAAGTTCCCTTGCTGCGCAGGAAGCTCGGCATCATTTTCCAGGATTTTCAGTTGTTTTCCGACCGTACCGTCGCAGAAAACCTGTTGTTCGTCATGCAGGCAACGGGCTGGCGCGACAAGGGTAAGATGCGCGCGCGAATGTCTGAAGTACTTATGCAGGTCGGCCTCGGGTCCGTTGAAAGAAAGATGCCTCACCAGCTTTCAGGTGGCGAGCAGCAACGGGTGGTTATCGCCAGGGCGCTCCTCAACGAACCACAGATTTTGCTTGCCGACGAACCTACCGGCAATCTCGATCCCACTGTGTCAGACGGCATCCTCAAACTCTTTCAGCAAATCAACAAGAGCGGAACGGCCATCCTCATGGCCACTCACGATTACCGGATCATAAAGAAATTTCCCGCCCGCATTCTGAAGTGCGACAACATGCGGATTGTGGACTCCGCGAAGGAGCATTTTGAACTGAGCGAGTCGAGTTGGCAATAGGCAGTGGGCAGTAATTAGCGATCAGTTAGGATTCCCTTCCTTGCTTGTTTTCTCTCGCACCGGCATCCAACTTCTGCAACTGCTGCGTAAGAAGGTCGATGCGCACGAGCAGGTTTAGTACCAATGCATCCCTGACTTTAGCACTGGGGTTTCGCTCCATCTCTTCCTTGAGGACAAGGTACATGGCTTCGAGTTGATGGAGGTCTTGTGTAAACCCGTTCAGCCCCTCTTTGCTGCCGTACGTGTCGATGAGCTGAACCGTCCGGGCTATCTGGTCATTGTAGTATTTTTCGACGTCGGCAAATTCACGAATGGCCTGTTGGTCCGTGTTAACCGACGCTGCCGGACGCAAAGCGAGATACAGCGACAATCCCATGAACAACACCGCCGCCGCCCTCCAAACGGACAGCCTATTCCAAAGGGAAGGAGGCGTGCTTGGTAACTTTTCCTCGATGCGGTTCCAGACTGACTCGGCCGGCACCTGGTCGTCGAAAGAATCCCTGTTCTTGCGAATGAATTCTTCAATTCTCTCTTTCATGGCGCGTAGTTAGCATTTCTTTTAACCTGGCTTTCGCCCGGTTGAGTTGCGATTTGGATGTAGAGACAGAAACCCCCATGATCTCACTGATCTCCTGATGGTCGTATCCCTCGATCAGGTACAGCGATAATACAGTGCGGTATCCGTCCGGCAGCTGGCCTATGGCTTCACGAATACGCCTGACCGTCTCCTCTCCCACCTCAATTTCAATCTCCGGCTCGTCGGGTACGTCCCATTCCGCGTCCTCGGGTAACGCGACTGTCCGTCGCTTGCGGATGTGATTGATTGCCTTGTTGATCACAATCCTCTTCAGCCACGAGCCGAATGTCGCATCGTGCCGGTACCGGTCGAGATTATTGAAAGCGCTTATAAACGCTTCCTGCAACACGTCGCCAGCGTCGTCGCTGTCGCCGGTGATCCGTAATGCCGTGTTGTACATCGCCTTGGAGTACAATTCATACAGACGCCTGAAGGCCCGGGAATCCCCCTTCCGGCAGCGTTCGATCAATTCGTCGTGTATGTTCGAAACCCGGTAATCCAAGCAGGTGGTACAATCAACTAAATAACAACGCCCGGGCAAAAAGGTTGCACGATTTCCGCTCAGGCGCCCGCATTTTGGGGTTTGAGGCCTCGGGCTTCGGCAATTTCCCTCAACAGGCCCAGGGCCTGTTCCCGGTCATTTGCGATGCGGCCGTCCAGGATTGCCTCTTTGATCTCCTCCTTGAGTTCCCCAACAATACGGCTCGGCGGGATACCAAACATCGCCATGATTTCATCGCCGGAAACGGGGGGCTGGAAGTTCCTGATGTGGTCCTTCTGCTCGACCTCCGCCATTTTCTGTTCTACGAGGTCGAAGTTCCTGAGAAACCGGTTCACCTTTTCAGGGTTTTTCGAGGTTACATCGGCGCGGCAAAGGGTCATCAGAGCGTCAATGTCGTCGCCAGCGTCGAAAAGCAGGCGGCGTATCGCGGAGTCGGTCACCTCCTTTGCGAGGGGAATTGGACGTAAATGGAGGCGCACGAGCTTCTGCACCCGGGTCATGTTTTCGTTAAGCGGGAGTTTCAGCCGTCGGAAAATACCAGGAACCATACGGGCGCCTTTGTCTTCATGACCATGAAAAGTCCAGCCATGATCCTTGTCGTACCTCTTGGTTGCCGGCTTCGCGATATCATGGAGAATAGCGGCCCATCGCAGCCACAGGTCGTCAGAAACCTTTGCCACATTGTCGAGCACCTGCAGCGTATGAAAGAAGTTATCCTTATGTGCGTTGTTGCCTACATATTCCACGCCGTGCAATGCGACAAGCTCCGGAAAAAACTGCTTGAGCAATCCACTATGAAACAGCAATTTGAATCCATAGGAGGGTACTTTGCTTGCTATGATCTTGTTTAACTCATCCGTGATGCGCTCCTGCGAAACGATCTTCAGCCGCGATGCCTGCTGCACGATAGCCGCATAGGTATCGGGTTCGATATCGAAATTCAACTGCGCGGCGAATCGTATCGCACGCATCATTCGCAGCGGGTCATCGGAAAATGTAACAGCGGGATCCTGCGGTGTACGAATGATCTTTTTTTTGAGGTCGGTCATCCCATCATAGGGATCGATCAGTGCGCCGTAATTTTGCCGGTTCAACGATATCGCCATGCAATTGATGGTGAAGTCGCGCCGCTTCAGGTCGTCTTCCAGTGTACCATCTTCGACGACCGGCTTTCGGGAGTCGCGACTATAAGACTCTTTTCGCGCGCCAACAAACTCGATATCCAGATCTTCGTATCGAAACTGTGCCGTACCAAAATTGCTGAAGAAGTTGACCTTAATTCCAGAACCCAGTATTGCAGCCGTTTTCTTTGCCAGCGCAATACCGCTTCCCACACAGACGAAATCGATGTCCTTGGATGGCCGCCCAAGCACGATGTCACGCACATGCCCTCCGACAACATACGCATCCACGCCCGATGCTTCCGCCGCCTGTGCAACCGCGCGAAAGATCTCTCTATCCAGGTACGATGTAAAGTCCATCCGCCAAATTTATGAATAGAGAAATAAGGAAATATGGAAAAACAGAAATTCAGGAGAGATCGCCCCTCGACAGGCTCCTGCACCGCGAGCCGTATCGTCATAAGATTGGACGCCAGATCAACCTGAAGCCCGAAGCGGAGGCATGAGATGACAGAAACCTCAGTACATCAACACATCAACACATCAGCACGCTTAGTCGACCTTGATGAACGTCGGGCAAGGAATGTATTTTTCCTTTTTCTTGGTCTTTTGAGCTTCGATCACGTTAAGTTTGTACTTGAGTGCCACTTCGTGTGCACCACCCGCCGCGGGCCCGAGTTCGGATACGGTCAGGTCGTAACTGTAGGATAGCTCGATCTTTTTCATCTGGAACCCGATGACGATGACCACGGCATCGTGGCTTATGTTGTCGCGAACGTTTTGCTTGATGGGTATGCCGCGATACCACAAGCCGACAACCACGGGTTCATACAGGAAGTACGCTCCGAGGTCGAGTTGATCGAAGTTGCCTTGTTGTTTATAAATGAACGAGGGCGCAATGGCTGCGACGCGCTCCTTCTTGAACGGGCCATGATACAACGGTATCCGCACACCACCATGAACCGTAAACTTCATAGGGATTTCCGCCTCCTGGTCTTCCAGAAGGGAACGGTTGGGACGATTAAGGTGCTGTGCAGCGAAGCCCATCCAGAATGTCCTGCTATACATCAACATCCCCGCCCCAAAGTCGAAGTATTTGGAGTTTTCGATGGTCCCAACAATGGGGTCGATCGTGGGTGTATTGGAATCGGAATTAAAGGAGAGCTGGTCTCCAAAAACGAGTTTGTTGTAATCAATGCCCCTGAAACCAATACCGAAGTTGAGACCGGTGGAGAGTATCAGCTTGCGGTTGAAATTGACTTTGTATGAATACTGGAAGTTCACGGTTGTCGACCGAAGGTTCGCTGAACCTGCACGGTCTGTAAGGATCATGAATCCCAGTCCACTGTTCAGATCTGAAAGATTATAATCATAACTGAGGGCATACGTGACGAAGCCATTGGCGACACTGGGCCACTGGTTCCTGTAGTTTGCCGTAAGACGGTGGTCGGTAGCCGTACCTGCAAAAGCCGGATTAAGATTCAACGGTGCAGCATAGTACTGCGAGAATTCCGGATCCTGCGCAAAGACTGCGGCGTTCAGGATCAACAACAATATCGTACACAATCTCCTCATCGCAGCAAGTTGATATCCCCTATCCGTGTCACTGTCTGTCCGTCGCTGAACTTCGCCAGTATTTTGTATACATAGACATCCTGCTGACACAGTTGTCCTTTATAATATCCATCCCATCCGTGATTGGGGTCCCGCGTCTCAAACAACAGTTCACCCCACCGGTTGAACACCAGCATCTGGAATTCGGTAACTCCTTCCATAATTGGCAGGAAAACGTCGTTTATGTTGCCGCCGGAGTTTCCTCCCCCCGGACCAGACGGGTCAGGCGAGAATGCGTTGGGGATCAGCAAACGACCACCCTCCACTACGTGTATCACACCTTCAAGCTTGAGGGTATCTGTACATCCAAAGTCGTTGTAGGCGATGAGCGAGATGTCAAAGGTTCCATCGCCAGGATCGTTGTAGACATGTTTTGGCTCGAACTCCGTGGAGGTTGTGCCATCACCAAAATCCCACAGGTAGCTGGTTGCGCCAACACTCTGGTTATCGGTCTCTACCCTCCCACCTGGAACCTGAACAACGGTTGGTCTTATGTTGAAATATGCGCTCACCGGCGGATGCACCTCAATAATATCTGTCTTGGTGACCGACACCACTTCGCCTGAAGCGTTGGACGCCGTGAGCGTCACTGTCTTCTTGCCTTCCTTGCGGTAAGTGTAAGTTGGGTTAACCTCATGTGATGTAGCTCCATCCTCCCCAAAATCCCAGACGTATGTCATTGGATCGGCGTACAGCGACAGATTAGTAAACGTCACCGTGAGCGGAGCACAGCCCTCACTGGGGTTATATGTAAAGTCAACTATCGGAGGCACCGGGCTAATGGTCACCGACTGCACATGCTGAGCCATACATGCGCCATCAGACACGGTAAGGGTAATTACATATGTTCCCTCAGCCGCATACATGTGATGGCCGACTGAAGGGTTGGACGACGTCGTGCCATCGCCAAAATCCCAGTGGTACTCCCAGGGTCCCAGGACGGGGTTCAGGTTGACGGTATTATTGGGCCACGACTGCGTTGTGGGCGATGCAGTAAAAAATGCGATAACATCCACCTGTCGCGGCACGGTAACCTGATGCATCGTCAGTGAACTCTGGCAGTTGGCCAGGTTCCGTGTGCGGGGTGTGACCTCTACGTTTTGATCAAGAGATGTGAGGCGGTTGAAGTTGTATTCAAAGACGTCGCTTGCACCTGTTGATGCAGTTATGAGCGTGCCGTTTACGCTGACTTCCCAGGCGTATTCGCTGAGACCTTTCTGCGTGGCTTCAAAGCGAAGGTTCATCACTTCGCAGTCGAACAACAGGGTATCAACTTCAAACGCAGAAGACGGCAACGGGGCGATTCGGATCAGCCGTGTTGAGTCACCGTAGCAGGCGCTGGGAAGCGTAGCCCGGAGCGACAAACGGAAGTCCTTCATCGATTGGGTATTGTTTATGAACTCGTAGCTGAATGATGGTGTCGTTCCCGTGCTGATGACATCCAGCACGCCATTGTTGTCGCTTACCGTCCAGGTATAGTCAGTAGGATTGAGCGACTGGGTTTCAGCGTCTACAGTGAAGTCGACCTCCTGTGGCGAGCAGTTATCGTCGAAAGGCGAATAGTTCACGGAAATGAAGCCTGACTTCGGCCCGGGAAATACGGTTATCGCGACAGGAGCGGAAACACTCTCACAGTCATTGTCGCTAATGGCCCGCAGTCGGACCTGGTATACTTTATCGGTAGTACCGTGGTTGTCCAGGTACATCACATACTGATCGGTAAACGTGGGGTCTGTCGGGCGTTGCACCGAGTCGACAACAAACCCCCCGCCATCATCCACCTCCCAGATGTAGCGATCTACGGTGACAGGCTGGCTTGCGACGGCGGTATTGGTGAGCGTAAGACTCAGCACACTACATCCGGCCGTAGTGCTCGGCGTAAAAGTCGCCAGCGGCGCCGGGTCAACAATTACATCCTGAGCGAGGATGGCGCTGCAACCACCGGGCGATGCAGTTACTCGCAAGGCGACTGTATGCGTACCTGCCGTTGGGAAGGTATAGTCGAACGACTTTTGGTTTGTCAGGACAGGGTCACCGTTGAAGGTGCCGTCATAGTTCATATCCCACTCCCACGATGTAATGGTCGAGCCCGGAAGTGAATTGAGCGTTGATGATTCAGAAAAACTCATCGCGTCGTCTTCACAGACGCGGTTAAACGTAAACGCGGGCACGGGTTTTTCTAAAACCCTGACCGTGACTTCATCAACCGATTCACACGTAGTTACGTCATCGCGGATTCTGAGACGCACGCGGTATATACCCTTATTGGTAAATGCCCTGTCGAATGGTCCGAGCGGCGTGCTGGAAAATGCTCCGCCAGAAGGCGCTTCGAAGACCATTGTATTGTTTTCATCAAAGAACTCCCAGCGGTACCGTGTTGTCGGAGTAGCCGTACCGAAGGAGTCGTCGTGAAAGCGGGCATCGAATGTGGTCAAAGGCGCTGCAGGTTCCTGGCAGAAGTCCGTAGAAATAACGTTGTTGGCCAGGTCCGTAATCCTGATACGCGCCGTCAGCGATGGAGATATCGTGATGACGCGGTCGACTACCGACTCACAACTCCCCGCCGCATTGGCATCGCGAACACGGAGTCGTACCAATTTTTGTCCTGATGTACTGTAAGCAAAGGTTGGATTAGGTTGCGTACTCGTCGAAATCGGCGACCCGGCACCTGTGCTGTTATCATAAAATTCCCACCGATACTGAAAGTTCGCGCCAGAAATGGGCGGGGTCTCGTTGTCGAAATAGATATCCTCGTCAATACAGAATACGGTCTGAACCGGGCCTGCGGCGTTGCCTGCGCGCGTGAGGAAGTCAGGCTGAGGAGCCGGCACGATCACCACACGTCCCGTGGTGACCTGCGGTGCGTTGTCGCCGTGGGCTATATCACCACTTACAGGATTGAAAGGGTTACCATCGCTTAGAACGTTGTCGTATGGGTTACACTGGTTCCAGTTCCTCAGGGTCACTTCGAATTCCTTACCGATGTCAGCGGGTGTTGTAACCGGCACATCGATGCTAAGGCTGACCTGGCCGGGTGATGTTACCGGGTATATCGGATTGCGGCCGGGTGCGGGATCATAATAAGGGAACGCTCCGGGCGTCGCACCGTTGACGCGCATGCCAGGGATTTGATTTGCCGGGTTACCTGTACCGTAGATCCACTGTATCCAGCGCGGGTCGTTGTTTTCGCGAGTGGCCCGCGGGAAACAGTTCCAGTCGCTATTGTCCACAAAGTTCAGACTGGCGGCAAAGCCCTGGCAGACGCGAAACTCACCCGGATCGATTGAGATCACGTCATTGGTCCAGACAATAACCTGGGTGGTTACCGGCACCACGCTACCCCGCGGATTACAGCCGTTCTCCGCGTCGATGATTACATCGTAACCACAAGTGATCGGCGAGTTGGGATATGTGTGCGTAAGGATTACTCCCGTGGAGTTATTCTGCTCATAGACTTCCTCGGGAGTGCCGTCACCCCAGTTGACATAGTATACCGTACCGGGTGTCGATTCAAGGAAGAGCGTTTCAATCTGGACGGTAAAAGGCGCGCAACCCCGGCTGCTGGTAAGGAACTGGAAGCCAGGTTCCATAAAACACGACTGTGCGCTAACGCCGGTCGCGAAAACCGACATCAGCAATGTCAACAGGAGGAAAAATTGACGCTTCGGGCCCATCTCAAATCAATTCCGGAAACCCGATCAAAGCCACTATAGGACACTCATGAATGGCGTCCTTAGTGAAAAGGGAACCCCCCAGGGTTGCCTCAAAACTGAACGTTTCGATGAGTGAACTGTAATCAGAATGAGGCGTTTCAAACCGCCGCCGAAACGCCGGGTCAAGGCGCTTACCGGATCGCCCCGAAATGAGCCAAAACGACTTAAAAATATTGTTAAAGTAATTCTTCAATTAGCATGTTATAATACTGTCAGAAAAGACAGCTTGAGGAGATTTCATCAAGTGCCCCAGCAATGATGATCCCACACGATGCCGGACACATCAGGGTGTCATTTCAGGCTACCGGGCGCGTTTTTTGGCGCGCTGACGGCATTGTCGACCTTTAAACTTTAAACTTTTAACCTACCTTTGTGCCCGGCTAATGGGACCTATGGCATCAGCAAAGTATATTTTTGTAACCGGGGGTGTCACGTCGTCGCTGGGAAAAGGCATTATTTCCGCCTCGCTTGGAAAGCTCCTGCAGGCGCGCGGATTCAGGGTTACGATCCAGAAGTTTGACCCCTACATCAACATTGATCCAGGCACACTCAACCCGTATGAGCATGGTGAGTGTTACGTAACTGATGACGGCGCCGAAACGGACCTCGACCTCGGACACTACGAACGGTTTCTCAACATCTGCACGTCCCAGGCCAACAACGTAACGACAGGCAGAATCTATAACAATGTCATCACCAAGGAACGCAAGGGGGAATATCTGGGAAAGACCGTTCAGGTGGTGCCGCACATCACCGATGAGATAAAGCGCAACATCTTCCTCCTCGGTGAGAGTGGTGAATACGACTTCATTATCACGGAGATCGGAGGTTGTGTTGGTGACATCGAATCACTACCCTTTCTCGAAGCTGTTCGGCAGGTTCGCTGGGATCTCGGTCCGAATAATGCCCTCGTGGTTCACCTTACACTGATACCCTACCTCAAAGCAGCTAAAGAGCTGAAAACCAAACCTACACAGCACTCAGTCAAACAACTTCTTGAAGCAGGAATTCAACCCGATGTGCTTGCCTGCAGAACGGAACGCCCGCTGCCATTGGAGCTTCGGAAGAAGCTGGCCCTGTTCTGCAACGTTCACCTGAACTCAGTCATTGAGGCGATTGACGCTGACTCTATATACGATGTACCGCTCCTGATGAAAAAGGAGAAACTCGACGAGCGCGTTCTTGCCAAACTTAAGGTTTCGTCTCGTAAGGATCCCGACCTGGATCACTGGAAGGAATTCCTGGGACGACTGAAGAATCCGACCGAAGAAGTCAACATCGGACTTGTAGGCAAGTATGTCTCCCTTCCGGATTCGTATAAGTCGATCAACGAAGCCTTTGTGCATGCCGGCGCGCAGAACGATTGCAAGGTTAATGTGAAATGGATCTCGTCTGAGGAAATCAATCCCGAAACCTGTGAGGACATACTTGCGGGTCTTGACGGGATTCTCGTTGCACCGGGATTTGGCGAGCGGGGGATGGAGGGCAAGATCGAGGCCATACGGTATGTACGGGAACAAAAGATCCCTTTCTTTGGCGTGTGCCTGGGCATGCAGTGTGCCGTCATCGAGTTCGCCCGCAATGTGCTGAAACTCCACGGCGCCAGCTCCACGGAGCTTGATCCCAACACCCGTCACCCGGTTATCGACCTGATGGAAGAGCAAAAGAAGGTGACGGAGAAAGGCGGTACCATGCGTCTCGGTGCCTACGCCTGTCGTCTGAAAAAAGGCAGCAAGGCGTACAATATTTACGGCGAGTCTATCATTCATGAGCGTCACCGCCACCGCTATGAATTCAACAATAAATACCTGAATGACATCGAGGAAGCCGGATTAAAGGCGGTGGGCGTTAACCCGGAATCCGGACTCGTTGAAGTCGTAGAGCTGAAGGACCATCCGTGGTTCATCGGCGTCCAGTTTCACCCTGAACTAAAGAGTACGGTCCTCAACCCGCATCCCTTGTTTGTTAAATTCGTGGAGGCGGCCATCAACTATAAGAAATCGAAGACCGTCAATGGATAGGAGTATTCCTGAATTGTGTACACGTAATAAACCCGCGAAAGCCGCTACTAACGAGTAATCGCGGGATCGCATAAGAACAAAGAATGGATCGGAATTCAGCAATCGGCCTGACACTCATCGCAGTACTGCTAATCGTCTACTTTTATCTGTTTTCGCCTACGCCTCCCCCGCCCCAAACGGCGGAAACGCCAGCGCCCGGTGTTGTCAGCACGGACTCGACTGTACGGCAGCCGCAGGTTCCCGACAGCGTACTCGTGGCTCAGTATGGCGAAATCTCTGAATTCATGCGCGGCACGCCGTCAATTACCCGAGTTGAAACCGAAGACCTGAACATAGCTTTCAGCAGCCAGGGCGGCGTCATCCAGGAACTCGAACTCCGTAACTACAAGACCTACTACAAGGAACCGCTGATCCTCATCCGGCCGAATTCAACCACATTCAGCCTCACGACAACACACAACGGTCGTGAAATCGATCTGTACGATCTGTTTTACGATGTACAAAAAGAACGAAATGGCGACAGTACCATTCTGACCTATACATTGCGGCTGAGCGACGGAACATCACTCGCTCATCGGTATACAATACCCGACCGTGGTTACCGCATTCGCTACGAACTCATCAACAACAGATTCGCAGACGCAATCACCGGCGATCAGCTCACCTTCCGCTGGGACCACACCATGTTCCCGACGGAGAAAGACCTTACTGACACGCGGAACAACACCACGATCAATTACTACTCAGAAATCGATGGTTTCGATCATCTTTCCGAACGTTCTGACGACTCCGAGACGCTGTCGGATCCCATTCAGTGGATTGCCATCAAGCAAAAGTATTTCCTTGCCTCGCTAATCGCTGATAAGGCATTCCATAACTCGGTGTTGTCAATTACCTCGAATCCAGAGGATACATCTATTGTTGAGAAAGCTTCGGTACAACTGGGTATTCCAAAAGCCGACCTCGCGACTGGCGCGGCCCGATTCACCTATTATTTGGGTCCCAACGATTACCAGGAAATAGGAAAGGTCGCTGAAAAGTTTTCACGCAACGTATACCTTGGCTTTGCGCCGGTATACTGGGTGAACAAGTTTGTCATCTTCCCGGTGTTTCACTTCCTGACGCTGCACATCGGCAACTACGGGCTGATCATCATCGTGCTTGTCCTCTTGCTTAAGCTTGTTCTCGCGCCACTCTCCTACCGCTCTTACCTGAGCATGGCAAAGATGAAGGTGCTCAAGCCGGAGTTGGACGCGATCAAGGAAAAGCACGGCGACGACATGACCAAAGTCCAGCAGGAGCAACTCAAGCTGTACCAGCAGGTAGGTGTGAATCCTATCAGTGGCTGTATACCGGTATTGCTGCAGATGCCGATTCTGTTCGCCATGTTTTATCTGTTCCCGGCGAGCATAGAACTGCGCCAGCAACCGCTGTTGTGGGCGGAAGATCTGTCGACTTACGACTCCGTCATCCGTTTTGGCTTTTCGATACCCATGCTAGGAAATCACATCAGCCTCTTCACGTTGCTGATGACGATTTCGACGCTGATATATACGTGGCAAAACAATCAGTTGTCGTCAGTACAGGGGCCGATGAAGTCGATGTCGTACATTATGCCGCTGGTGTTCTTCTTCGTCCTCAACTCGTTTTCGGCGGGTCTTACCTTCTACTACCTCATATCCAACCTCGTCACCTTTGCACAACAGGCGATTATTCGCAGGTTTGTCAATGAAGAAAAGATCAAGGCCATCCTCGAAGAAAACCGCAAGCGCAACCTCGGTGGCGGAAAGAAATCAAAGTTCATGGCCAAACTCGAGGAAGCCATGAAGGCCAGCGAGGAAGCGCGGAAGGCGTCGTCTTCGAAGCCGGCCGCAGGGGGTGCTGCGAAGCAGCCGAAGAAGAAGGGAAAGAGGAAGTAGCCAGTGGGCAGTGG
>Ga0079224_100000410_pt1 | contig 41277 bp, 55 predicted proteins | sample Stecom2015_FD_80414 | JGI IMG/M metagenome (GOLD analysis project Ga0079224, IMG submission 80414) | Agricultural soil microbial communities from Utah to study Nitrogen management - Steer compost 2015 | ecosystem: Environmental > Terrestrial > Soil > Agricultural land | place: USA: Utah... | reverse complement strand
GCAGACAGGTCGTTCAGCCCGTTGCTGACAAAGGCGTCAAAGCTGGCCCCCGCCACTACCATGTAGTCCTGACGTATGTGCAGGTGCTCGTCCGTATCCGTTACCGTCAACGTCAGTATCCCTGCTGTCCCTGTGTCTGTGGCGTCCAAGACAACGGAGTAATACCCGTTCTCCATGTGGGAGATGGCAGTGGCGTCGTTACGGTTGGCAAACGCCCCACCGTTCTTCGATAGCCTTACAGTGGGTGACAAGCCCGTCTCTGAGGTCACGGCGTCCGCTTTGTCCACCGCTGGACCCACTACTACTGTGACTGCCGTACTTTGCTTCAGAAACATCATCGCTTGTTACCCCCTCATTCTACATCCCTCTCCCCGCCAGCATGAGCACTGCTATTGCTGCTCTCATGTCTGTTCCTCTGGTTCCGTTTGCAGTGGCGTCCATTCCGGCGTTTGCCCCTGCGCAATTGCCATGAGGGTTTCGCTGTTTAGCTGTATCTGCATCTTCTCGTTTCCGAGCGTGTAGATGCCCCGCGCATTCACCCCGATAGTCCCATCTGGGTGCTGTATCTCATCCATGATGAGCTGCACGTACTTTCCTAGCACTGACGCCACAGCTTGGTTCATGGCGTTGATCGCCATGCCGACGGGCAGGATGTGCTGGTTGAGGACCGCTTGGACTTCTTCGTGTGTTGGCATGGTTATGGCGCTCCTAGTATGATTTTAACCTCGTCAATATCGCCTCGCATGAGGAATGATCCGGCGTCGATTGTCCCCATCTTGAAGCCTGTGCTCACTGTAGATACCCGCGAGACAGCATCGCTTGAGTTAAGCAGCACATCGTCAAGATACATGCGCATTCCCAGCCCCCCTGAAATATATCCAGTCTGGAACGTGAGCTTATACCAAGTGTTGATACTCTTCCCGCTCCAGAAGTTGGCTGACAGGGTGTCGTAGCTACCAGATGAGCCGTTGAAATCCCCTCTCCGCATCTCGATGTTGCCGCTCGCCCGGATGAATGCGCAGTCGCGGAAGCTCACAAAATTGAACAGCCCACAGTCCACATTCAGCGCGGGGAACCGAACATGCATTTCAAGCGTGTAAAGACCGCCTGCCGCTACCCAAGCTGGCCCAATTGTGCTGGTGTTATCCCATAGGTAGTTTGTTCCGTCAAAGGTTGCGCAATTGCCGTAGCGCCCCGTGCCCGTAAATACTACACTGTTGGTATTGGAGAGGTTCGCCCCGCCGTTGCTGTCTATGGCATCTGACAACTCATAGTAGAAGTCTGCCCCCGCATCGTAGTAGGGATTCGAGCCTCCCCCTCCGTCACCCACAAGGGAGGCCCTGTGCCTCAAGTATGGTACGGTTCGGCAGCTCATCCCACTAACACCGTGGTCTTCATCTCAGGACGCGGTGCCACACACTCAGGGTTGTCCTTCTTGAATCGCTCAACGAATCCCTTGTCCTGCCAGCACCCAGGTTCCTTCATGTGCCAGCGAAAGTAGGTCCGTGCGTCGATCACCATAGACAACTGCCCTAGCCCTTCTCTGGTCCGTAGCTGCTGCCCTCTTAGCTCGTCTTGGATCAATGCCTGTCTCAACCCGTAGTTGACTTTCTCTTGCTCGATCCCAAGCCTCAGCTCGCGTTCAAGCGCATCCATGTAGGCGCTTCCGTTCTCGCCCTCAAACTCTGGTATGAATACTTCCATAAAGTGAAGGGGCCAGCCGGGGTAGGCCGACTGACCCCTGTTTAGTTGGGGAGACTACCCTTACGGGGAATTACGTGCGTGCGTCTGCAAGCGCCACAAGGTCCACGATCCGTAGGCCGATGAAGACCTTGCCCGTGTCGATGTTCACAAGGCTCTTGGCAGACATGGATTCGACGGTGATGTCAATGGTGTCGTCTGCGGGGAACGCATATGGCAACGTATCAACGGCGTTGGCCGTGATGCTATGAATCACTTCAGTGCCGTTTTTATTGACTTGCGTTGCCGTCAGGAAGCGGTCTGTGTCCGTATCGCCTACGCTGATTTTGGTGTCGTTCAGCGCCGCGTCTGAGGCATCCTCGAATGGTGTTTCAAGGAAGAAGCCGCATTGCGTCACCGCCTGACCTGCCTTTACGCTGATCGCCTGAATCGTTTGATCCGTGTCGGCGGTGGCTTCAGTCAGGTCTTCGTGCGTCAGCTCCACGATATGCGTGTAGCCGTGCTTCGCCATTTCTTCGATTGAGAGAGGTGTTACTTTCATGATTGTTCTTCTCCTTTCCAGTTAGGCGAACTTGCCGAGTCCACGCGGGTTCTTGCAGACGAGGGTGAGGACCGCTGAGGCCATGCCCCTGCGACCGCCGCCCTTATCCTCAAACTCTTCTGTGCCGGGGTTGCGGAGGTACCCAAGGGACACCATTCCCGGTGCGATGAGATAACCGCGCTCCTTGGAGGTCGAGTCCAGCGGTCCGCCAGACGAACGGCCAAGGAATAGGTCAATCACGATGTCAACCATGCCCCAATCGCTGTCATACTTCATGACAGAGAGGGTGACGCTCTTCTCCTTGCCGTTCTCGTTTACACGATACGGGTTCGGAGCGTTGCTCGCATCTACCTGCACGCGATGGAAGTCGCTGATCTTCTTCTTTAGCGTGGTGTTGGCATACAGCATGTAGTTGCTGGCCGAACCGCTGGCCTCATATGCCGACTGGAGAACCGCATTAAATGTGGTCTCTGTCAGTGAAGAGGTCGTTCCGATGCTGGTTGATGGCGTGCGGGCGACTTCTGGAATGTCGGTGTTGGACGAGTCAATCCACTTGCCAAGCGCACGCAGCTTGCTCTCTTGACTGCCGCTGCCCACCTGAATGTCTTGGTCGGAACCAAGGCACGCTTCGATGTCCAGCCGCAGGTCGAGCACGGCGCGGCTCTTGCTTCTGCCGTATTCGTCTGGAACTCCGGCGGTGGCTACGTCCTGCTGGAGTCGCGTCACCATGTATGGCTCGCGGAACTCCTGCACGCGGTTGCCGACTCGGGCGCGGTTCTTCGCCTTGTTGTCGAAGGTGGTCTGGTCTGTGCCATCCACCACGCCGGGGAAGGTAGGGGCGTCAAGGCCGTCTACCTGCCACTCTTGATAAAGCGCCTTGGGCGCTGCGCTCTTGGGGAGCGTAGAATACAAAGGGGTGCGTTCGGGGGCGACTAATGAAATGATGTCAGTCAGATCCTCACGATTCCCTACTGTATCGTAACTTGTTGCTTTAGGCATTACTTATACTGTTTTTGGAAGTACGCCGCCAGTTGGTCTTCGCTGAGTGTCCCACCTTTTGTCAGTTCCTGGACTTGCAGCTCGCGCTCCTTGGACTCGCTTCTGCCATGTCGGGATTGTGCTGCACCGGGGCTTGCGCCGGGTAGCCGTGGGGCTATCGGCGGTTGCTTTGGCTCTGCCTTCGGCGCATCCGTCTGCTTCTGGCCCTTGCCTTTCAGCTCTGCCTGTAGCACTTCGTTCCCCTTGAGGATGCACCCTACAAGATACTTCCCGTTGGGGATGCTGTTGAAGAAGGCTTTACTTTGTGGCGTGCTGTTGACGGCGGCCTGGTAGAACTGCCCTTCCGGTGAGTTCGGGTCGTTGATACCCGGCATCACTGTGCTGATGAGCTGTTCTGCCTGCTGCGCTTGCTGAAGTAGCTGCGCCCGTTGTGGTATCTTTTCCAAGGCTTCTTCAGCCCCTTCGTAGATAGCCACTATTTGCTCGTGGGTGAACTCCTTGTCACCCACTTCCACTACCTCTTGATGCAGGTGCTTTCGCGCCCATTTAAGGGCGTTCTTGGCCGTCTCCTGTATCTCTCGCAATTGGTCAACGCTGTTCGCGCTTTCCACTTGCTCGGCTACGCTCTGAGGCCGGTTGCTCTTCTGCTCTGGCTGGTTGAGTCGCTTCTCAAGCTCTTCAAGCCTCCGTTGCAGTTGCGCTTCCTTTTCCTCAGCCGTCTTCGCTCGCGCTGTCAGGGTGTCGATGCGCTTCTGGATGTTGCGCTTCGCCTTGTCCTTGAACTGTGAAAGATCGGGGTCTTCCTCGTCCTCTTGCTCTTCCTCGGATTCAGAGTCGTCAGACTCCTCTTCGTCAGTGGCGTCGAGTGAGGAACCTTCAGGGTCTTCTGATGTGGCGGCTTCCGCATCAGTTTCTCCTTCGGGACTCTCTTCTTCTCCTGTGTCTCCAGGCTCTTCCTGAGCCAGCCGGGCCGTTTCCTGCGCCTCGAAAAAGGCAGCTAGGGAATCGACTGAATTTGGTAACTGTTCCGCAACCTGTTGGGAATCGGGGGCCGGTGCGGTGCCCTCATTTGGTTCTGATGCCATATCGCCACGAACTGTTTGGTTCGAGTGGCTTCAGTATAGGATGCCCGCCATACGAAAAAGGGCTGGCCCCACCACAGGACCAGCCCTCACTAACCCATAACTCCAATAACCCTATTCTTGCTGCAATGCTGCGTCTGCGGTCTCTAAAATCGTGTCCATCGCACACACATACCCAAGGTTACGCGCCATGATGGCAGGCTCCTTTACGCAGTTGTCGTGCTTCATATCCCCTATCGCCTGCTCCCGATACTCTCGTATGCAGGTCAGGAAGGTGATAAAGTCGGGATGGTCTTTCAGTCTCTCTACTGCCTCTATGATGTCGTTCACTTCATGTTCCCCGGTGGTGCGCCTAAACGTCCTGTCTCCGCGTTCTGGCGCTGTTGAATGATGAATTGAAGCTGCTGCTGATACTTGTCTATGCGACTACGGAACGCTTCATCCGTGTTGTAGCGGTTCTGTACGTCCGTGGCCGGGATTGTCTCGCTGCCTTGTAGATACTGCTGGAGTAGCTGCAAGCGGAACTCTGCGTTGACTGGCGGGCGAACGTCGATGTCCATGCCCGCCCATATCTTCGTCATGTCCTCCGAGAACTCCTTCTGCTCCTTCTCCGTAGCTGCCTGCTTTGGCAACAGGAGTCGGTCAACCGCCGTTGGATCAAGCGCCTCAAGCGACATTTCCAAGAACGCATCCCAATTACTGCGCCCTGTCCGGTCATGCACCTGTAGCGTTTCACCGATGATCTTCAGCTTCTCGCGCTCTGCCTCCGTGTCGTTGGAGGATACGTCGAACTCTATCCAGAAGTCATACTTCCCGCTGGCTTCGTCTTTGGTAAACTTCTGCGGATCGGGACTCCCCAGCACTCGGAAATACTCTTCGTCCGGCCCATACTGCTGATAGAGGAACCAGATTTGTCGCAAGACTCCGCGCACCCCTCTGAGGAAGCGGTTCACTCTGGCCTGCTGCTTTACCCTTAGTTCCTGTCCATCTGTGTCTGGCCCGTAGCTGTGCCCGAAATACCGCCGCATCGCCTTGTCCAGAGAGGCTTCTACCTCAATGGAACCTGGGTCGATCGGGCTCATCATTTCGATGTAGCCGTATTCGTCTGCCCTTCGAACGGGTATGTCTGCACCTGGGCCCCATTCTGGAACGGGTCTTCCTACAGGGTGGCGTCTTGGGGGTACAGTAGTAAGGGTAGTGCGGTCAATCCGGCTGTCGCGCTGGAACTTCATTTCCCGCTGCCATGCAAATGCTACCTCTGGTATGCCTCTGCTGGAGAGTAGCTGCCTGCTGGTGCGCTCCCGCGTGATGATCTCGAAGGGGTAGCGTACCGGATTCAGGGGTAGAATGTCGTGATATAGGACGACTTTGTTGTTGTTGGCGTCCGTCGTTACGTCAGGACAAAAAATGGTATAATAAATTGTTGGTAAATTGTTAACATCGGTTTCCCGATAGTATCCACACACCACATGGTAGAGTTCTTCGACTGTATCTACGCCATATCCGCGCCTCCATTCGTGCGCTGAATGGTCCCGGCGGTTGTAGAGTGCGTGGCTGCGGCTCTGTCCAGTCTTCGCTGTCTTGATGATCGTCTCTACCGCGTCCTCATCCCATCCTTCGTCAATGACCTTCGACTCGAGTTCTTCCTTAGTCAGCCACTCGTTCTTGAATACGTGGGGGGCTAACTGGATGTCGGTCGTATAGATGGGGATTATCAGTTCTTCTACAAGGTCGTGCGCCCGTATGACTGGCCGGGACGATATGACAGTAGGCTGGGGGATAGATGTCCTTCCGGTGTTGCGCAGTTCTGTCACCATTTTGCGGGCTTGCCGTCTTGTCAGGTCTGGCGACACCCGCTGCATCATGTCTGTAATTTCCCCAGTCATCTCAGGGTCTTGCACAAACTCCGCGATCTCTGGCGGTATCTCCTCTATGCTTATCTCCCGCTTGGTCTGGACTGTCTTCTGCTCCCAATAGCAGCCAATGGCGACGATGCCGTCTTGCAGCAGCCGGTTCGCCGCGAGTTCCACTTCGCTCTCGAATTCCGCCATTTGTGACTTCACCAGCCACTTCATGAACATGGAGACCGCCCTTGCCTTGCCGTGATCGTCCATGCCCACGGGAACCGCTGTCACCTGAGACCGACTCACCGCATTGCACAACAGGTCTGTGTCTGTCCCTATGATCTCGTCAATGACGTAGGTTCTAAGGTCGCTCGCGCCTTCCCACGGTATCGCTGGCTTGGCCTTGGTCCCTTTCTTGCGTTGGTCTTTTTGCTGCCCCGGCCAATAACAGAAACGGGCGTCGTAGTTCTCCTGCTGCTGCTCAACCCATTCGCCAAGGTCAACAAGGGTCTTCTCATACCGGCAGGCCAGTTCTTTTACGTCTGGCTCATCACCTTCTACGATGCGCGGCTTCGTCTCTGTTACCATGTGCTTACGCTCACTGCTTGCAATGCTTCGGGATCAACGAACTCGATCCCATGCACAGCAGTATAGCGCAGGCAGTCTATGAAGTCCTTGGTCGGCTCGTCCTTGCCCAGCCTCCCCGTGTACTCGCTCATGCAGTAGATGAGGTTCTGGCATTTGTCGGAGATGTAGATGCGCGGGTGGTTCATCGCGCTTACCGGCTTGTCCGTGTCGTAGCTCAGGAGGTTGTCGATCACCTGTAGTCCGTGTTCGATCTCCAGTCCCGGCGCAGGGATGATGGATAGCCCCGCTTCCTCTAGCTCTTGGATGATGTTTGTCGTCCCTTCCTTGGCCGAGGTAATGGCTGCTCCCATGCGTGGGTCTATAAGCCGCTCAAAGACCTCTGTGTCGCCTTCTATGGCCCTGAAGGTCTGCACGTAGTCATCTATCCCAAACCCGTTCGGTCTGGCCGCTTCTCCCGGCATACCTCGCACCCCTCTACTCATGTCTGCCCACTCCCCGTAACTGACATCTGGAAATTCCTCATACACCCACCATGTTCCTGCCGCATCTACCGCTATCCACAAGACCACCCACGGCTTGTTTTGCCCTGGGTCGATCACCTGATAGTGGGTAACTGGATACCCCTTGTCCTTCACAAACGGAAGGTCTGCATGGGCTATGACGTTAACGTTCGGGTTGAACTTCGGGAAGCGGTTGCTGATTTGCCGCGTCGGTATCCCATAGGCCCTGCAAAGGATCTCGTCTTGCTTCTCAAACTTCAGGTCTCGCGCCAGCCGGTCATACCCCCCATAAGGGTTGTCCTGCGTCCAGAAGTAGAGAATGATCGCCGTGCTCCGAAGTGGCTTTTGAAGGACTTCCACCTCCCTGTCCACTAACTCCGCATACCGCTTCTTGATCGTCTTCGCCCCGGTAAGGTAGTGCTTTACCGTGTCGTTATACCCCTGAATCGGCGTAAAGGTGATGATGATCTTCGCGTTGTTGGTCGCCAGCCGCTTCCTTAGTGTCTGTAGCAGCTCATACGGAATCAGCTCATCCCCCCATATCCCTACGTTGGGGTAGTTGAGCTTCTGCAAGGGTGGGGCGCCCACCTTCCCTGACTCAAAGCTCGTCGGGTCTTTCTCATACTGCGAGTAGTGGCGGAACACGATCTCGCTCCCATTTGGGAACACCACACGGTTTTTCGTGAATCCGGTCTTCCAAGAGAAGCTGACGTTCCCCTTCCCGTTCTTCTCCTTCCCCAGCGTCTTCCACTCAGCAGGGATATACTTGTAAACCGCCCTCTGCTGGACCTCGATAGAGATGTCGCTGTTCTGAGAGATTGCCCATATCAGCGTATTGGGGTTCTCCACACACGCCTTTACAACAGCCTTCGCGGCCCACTCAGTTTTTCCAGACCTGTTACCGCCAAGTATTAGCAATTCATCATAACTTGCAAGATACTCCCCTGTCTCTTCCCAATGCCCCAACTCCACCCCATACCGATAAGGGTCTTCCTGCTCCAGCCGTATCGCCTTCTCCCTCTCCCTCCATACGGTCTCTACAGCCTCCAACGGCATAGCCCGTAACTGCTCGGGCGATGGAACAGGGAATACAGGGTGCGGTGTCCACTCAACAGGCATCAGTCTTCTTCGTCTGCATCGACAAACGCAGCTTCGTTATCCTGCCGTAGCCGACTCTCTACCAATCTGCATAAACCTTCTCTGGCGTATGCGTTTCCTATTCCAACATACCCCGAGTAGGTGTTAGTGCCCTCTTGACGGCTCCAGACGACTTGAACGGCATCGAGGCCATATTGCTCCGAAATCTGCTCTAATGCCTTCCTGAACGCATCTTGTAGTTTATCTATCATCGTCTCTGTAAATATCTCGGGTTACGTCTCACCACCTGCTGCCTAGCCTTCGCAAGCGCCCTCTCTGTAGCCTGCTCAACACTATACGCCTTACACCCACACCACTCCCCAATCTCCTTCGGCCCCCACACCCTGCCAGGCTCCATCGCATACAACACCTCCATCAGCACAGAAACACGCCTCTGCGCCTCTGTGGGACTCTCTACGGGGTTTTCCAGCCAGTTACGCATCACACCACTTCTTTCTATTTCAACAACGACTCATGGACGTAAACTGGCTCGCGCCGCCCTGACTGCTCATAATCCATAGCCCAGCGCAGGATGTATCTTGCGGTCTCTATGACCTGCGCCCCGACATCCACAGACTCATCCGCAAAGTCAATCGGAGGCATAGGAAGCGGAATCCTCAACTCCGGGGATAAGATCTCAATGCAACGCGTCTTCCCGTCAGCTGGCCCACCAATAAAGCGCACTATCATCGCTTCACCTCGCCGCACATCTCTCGGGTTTTGCAATACACATACTCCCACCCGCTAACACCCTCGATATTCCATTTCTTGCGCTTGTAAACGTGGCATATCAGGCGATGGGGCGTCATGAATTCACCCCGCTGATGCTCGACAATCTCATATAACCGCGGCGCACTGGTGTCTTTGGGAACCCACATTGTTTTCCCTTCACCCGGACCGCCGATAAACTCAGCCATCACACGCACTATTTTCTGCCCTGTCATTGTAGTCTCCATAAAGTTACACCCCCTCTGGCCCAGGACCCCACGTATACAACCCCTCTTCCTCCTTAACCCCCCACACCCTCCGTCCCACCTTCCTTAGATACCCCCTCATCCTAGGCGGCAATACCATCCTCCCACTCACCAGCTCTTCCCCATCCCCATACTCCCTGTCCTCCACAACAATCACCAGCCTCTCATTAGGACACAGCTTCCCAACCCTCAACGCAATCGGCCTCACACGCACGTCTATCGTCTCTTCCGCCACATACTCCGCAGAGGAATCAGCTTCACCCTCCACACCAATAAACAACTCCACCTTCGCCCCCTCTTCGCCGGTAGTATCCTTTTTACCACCCCCTCCAAAATCCCAATCCCCCAACTCAACAACAGGACTCGTCTTCGGCAAATGATGCTCAACCCCTCCAACCTCAACAAATACCTTCGTCCTCGTCCCCTTCTTCGTCCGATATTCCCCCTTCCCCAAACTGCTGCTCCTAACACCCTTCTTATACGCCCCCAGCACCTTCTCCACCCCAACCTCAGAATACCTAACAGCCATCCTCTTCCCCGTCTTGCACTCCATCCACCAATCTACCCCCTTCTCCAACTCCTCCCTCCGAAATGTCCTCAACTGGCTCTTCCCAATCTTCAACGCCTTCAATAACTCCTGCTCCCACATCACTCCCTCCATCCCCTCAACCTTCTCCACCATCCCGTCTTCCCGTATGTTCTGTGCCATCTCTTCTCCCATCTCTCTACTCCTTACAGTGTTATCAGGTGTGTTTTCCCATTCCTTCGTGAACGCGGTAATCAGTTAGAGGTTCGGAGGCCCCCCACGAAGCGCACCCCCTCCCCCCTATGATCGAGGCACCTGGGGCGTTGAAAGCGTGTGGATTAGACATAATAGCCACTGTGCCCCTCTCGAAAAGCTACGCATTGGGTTGTTATCCCGTTGATCCACTTGGGCTTAGGGTCGTCTTGCAAGCGTGTGCATGTTTTCGCCAACGATAAATTACTCACCGTGAGCTTATATTCGTCGATCTATTTTGATTAGTCAAAGTCTAAATTTTGAGGGAGGCACAAAGCGATTGGATCGATCATATCAACGTATGCTGATGGGTTGATGTCTATTATCCCTGATTGGTTGCTTGTCTTACTGGTTGACCTGGTGTGGTCCCTGTATCGCTACGCTTGTATGCCTTGCGGTGTAGTGGAGTGCAGGTAGCTCTTGGCTGCTGCCTCTCTGCGCTCACGCTTGTAAGAGTCGGCAGGGCTTGCGCCGCTACCTTGACGGCTCTGCCTCATTCTTCGGCTTCGCCTAAAGAGTCAGTGGTATTTTGTGGATGTCAAGGATATAATTTTGAGTGGTCAAAGTCCCGCTGTTTATGCGGGTTGCGGGGGAAAATGAGGAAAAAGCGAAAATATGTGTTGACGGGGTTTGGTGGGTGTGGTTGAGTGTCGATTGTCAGCAGGCAATGACGCCGGAAGCTGGCGAGGAAGTAAGACCAATGAAGACCATGACCACGACCACACGCCGCAAGCACTGCTTCACGCTGGCGCAAGCCCGGTATGAATACCGCAACCATATCCACGGACGCACGCTAGAACAATTCTTGCGCGCAAACCGTATCGGTGCACCATTCACGCTGAACCGCTTTGAGCGCAAGGCATTGTGGGAGGCGCTGCAACAGCCCCGGATGATCCGCTTTATTGGTGAGATGGACATCAGTCGTGCGGAGCGGCTCGGGGTTGTTACACGGCAGGAGCGGCTTGCTGCTGATAAGCGCCAGTCCTGTTACTATGAAAACCTTATCCTGATCCGGCAGGAGGAGGAGGGGCTTTACGACTGATGCCCGCTTGACCTTGCACCGAGCTGCCCACTGTGGCGGCTCCATGCAGGGCCAATGAAGGCCAGCGAACACAAAAGGAATCAAGACCATGAACGGACAAATGACCATCCCCACTATCTCCAAGGTTGACGCTACACTTGCGCTGCTGCGCTCATGCCTTGGGTTTCGCGTGCAACTGGAACGACAGGAGGCCGCAGAAGTGCTTACCCGCTTCGATCCATATAATGACATCCCTAATAACATTGCGACGCTTCCTGGTGCTATTCTGGACAGCACGCCGACGCTTAACGGGCGGGTGTATGTTGGCAATGAGTGCTCGCTGGTGATCTACTATGAGGGGAGCGCGTTTGATGCGGCTGCGGTGATTGAGGCGGGGTATCAACTCAAGCGACTCTCGCGGCGCTACCATGCCGATGAGTTCAGCCATGAGATTCGGGAGCATCGGGGCTTGCATATGATCGAGGCCCGCTTCTGGTGGGATTGAATGTCGAAACCGGCCTTGCGCCGGTCTGGTTGCGGGTGGCTCCCGCTCCACTGACGAGACTAGCCACACAAATACATTGATTAGGAGTTAAGACCGATGAGCAAATACTACGCATACATTCCACACCTCGACGGTAGCGCATTTGGCACAGGAACAACGAAGGAAGACGCCCTTCAGGACGCCAAAAACTGGATTGACTGGGACGTCACCGATGCCGACCTAGACCACGTCTACGAGATCACTGCCGAGTCATACAAGAAGGTCACGGACGGCTACGGCGACAACTATCAGCTTACAGAGGAAGAGTGTGACCGCCGGGGGCTGTATCGATGACTGATGACCCTGCCTCAGCTCTCCACTTGCGAGGGCTGACCGCAGGGCCACGGTGGCCTTGTCACACCACACTTACACAGTTGAGGAATCACGAACATGAAGATCACGACTAACACCGGATACCAGATTGAAGCATACGCCAGCGAAGGCGGCGGCTCGCACCCGTTCAGGGTATTCCGTCCTGGTGCGGAAACCATCGTGGCTGATGGTAGCGCACGCCAGCAGGGGAAGGAAATGAAAGTCACGCTCCTGCCTCGTAAGGCTGACGGCTCGAGGGGCGACGTTGCCGACCGCTGGCAAGTGACTGTCCCCGGCCATGTGAACAGCGATCCCGCAGAGTTTGCGGAGGCTGTCGCGGCTGCTTATCTGACGCCCGCACACCAGTAACCCACTAACACAACGGAGGAATAACGATGGGAAGCGGCCGCCAACTAGCCAAGCACATCTGGCCTCACCCAGACGCCGTTCGCTCGTGGCAGCGCCAGATGCGCCGAGCCATCGAGGCAGCCGAGGTGAGCCAGGCGGTGGCCGCCCGGCGGCTCCACGTGAGCCAGTCAACGCTAGAATCATGGCTGGCTGACCCGGCAAGCTCCTGGCATCGCCGCCCGTCCTATCCTGAGAAAACAGGGGCGATCACAATCGTGTCTGCGCTTCGCTGGGACCGGAAGAAACCCAAGGAGCGACTAAAGCTAAAGCTCGCGCTCGAGCGCCGCCGCTCGGAATGGCCGGGGCGCACGTTGGCTGACATAGCACAGACCGACGGGCTATCAACGACTGCCGTTTACCGCTATGCAAAGCGCCACGGCATCCCACTAAAACTGCGGGAGCATCGTTGAGGGACAATGACCATCGAAATCACAACCCACCACAGCCAGAGTGCTTCTTTGCCACGGCACTAAAGAAAATGCCCGGCTGGAGACCAATCCAGCCGGGCGAGGAATCAAGACCGTGACGTTACACAACGCCGCGACTTAACAGGGAGAACCTTACGATGAGTGAACCAGAACGCAAGCCTAAGAAGCGGGGGCCGAAACCCGACCCTCGGGCGCTATCGAGGAAGAACCTCAACTTGAGGATAGGGGAGCGCACCCATGAGCAGTTGCAGGAGCTTGCAACGCATTACAATGCCCCACAGTCTGAGATAGTGCGGAGCTTGATTGTTACTGCTTGGGAGCGTCTGCCGGCAGGATCGAGAACCACTGACGCGCAAGGGTAGGGCTGGCAGCTCCTTTATAGTACTTGGCGAACGTCTTTGCATTGCTGTGCCCCATCGCCTCCATTGCGTGCTCCATGCCTAGCGTATGGTATGCGTAGGAGGCGAATGAATGGCGCAGAACGTCCTTTGTCAGCGGGGGGAGGTCCAGAGTCCCGACCAGGTGCCGCAGGGCGCTCCTGAACCCGTTATACCTAGTTGAGAGAACACGACCCGCTTCCTGTTTAGGGGGGCGGGTCTTTTCTATCCATACCCATATGTTTTCGGGCAGTTCGTGCAGTTCCCGGTAACGTCGGGTCTTGCTGACCTCTCCACGTATGCGGATGATGCGGCGGTGGGTGTCGATGTCCTGCCAGAGTAGCACCGGCTTTGTTGTGCGGGCGGCTATCTCGTCGGGTCTGATGCCTGCGAATGCCATCAGGGCGAGGGCTGGCTGCATCTTGCGTGGTGCGTTGTGCAGTAGCTTTGCCATGTGGGCGGGTTGAAGGATCGCGACTCTGGTTTCGTCCGATAGGGTCTCTTTCCATGTGAGGGGGCGGGACCAATCGACTGCGGTGTATCGGTGAGACTGACACCATCTTAGCCATGCCAGCAGGGAACGGCGGGCTATGTGGCGCGTTGTGTCGTTGCTGTATCGCTTCAGAAGCCATTGCAGCAGGTCTTCCCTTGTGATGTCACTCACGACGCCTTCCAGGGGGCTTATAAACGTTTCTATGGCCCTTCTGTAGCCTTCTACGGTGGTGGGGCGTAGGTTCCGGCGCTCGCAGTCTGTCAGGTAGCGTTCCTTTGCCTCCCATACGGGCAGCTCCTCGGGTGCCTGCGCCTTTACCTTGTCAATGGTCTCGCGCATGGCGGTATCAACGCTGATACCGGATCGTTCGCAGGCGTCCCGCAACTCTGCTATCAGCATCCGCTCGTTGCTAGTTACTTTCAGGTCTTGCCAGTGACGTTCTCGGGCAAACTCTTTCACCCATTCCTCTGCCTCGATGCGCTTGGCGAAGTGTTTGGTCGTCCGCTGACCCTCTGGCGTGTAAAAGTACACTCTCCACGGCTTAGCCCTACCCTCTACCTTTACGATGCTCCCCATTTGGTAGCAGATGGTATCAGTTTTCAGCGTTTCACAACGTAAAAAGGCATAAACTGGGTGTTTTCTGTCTTCTGCGATACTTGTCTCAGGTAGCCGAAGACCCGCTATTTAGCTTGAAGAGAGCGGAGAGGGAGGGATTCGAACCCTCGGTGCCCTTTTGGGGCACACACGATTTCCAATCGACTAGCTGTTTCCCTTACCTAACAGGGGTTACGGGGAGTTGTGGTATCAGCAGGTAGCATGTTGGGCGTTAGGGTTCCTCTGTCTCTACGTCTATGGCCTCTGCCTGCTTGGTCTGTGCTGCCTGCTCGATCAGGTTCTTGATGTCCTCGGGAGACAGGGCTTTCTCATGGCGTATGGTATGGGTAACGCCTCCTGTTGCCTGGGTCCACTTATCCATTGCTATAGCGGCTGCTATGGGTATCTGTGCGGCTTTCAGTCCGTTCTCTTTGTCGGCTAATACCTCTACCAACCGTTCTGCTCCCATCTCTGACGCCATGCCCCATAACTCTGCCAGTCGTTCCCTTGTGGTCTGGATGCTGAGCTGTTCACGCTCTCTGATGCGGTAGACGGTGCTTACGTCTACCTCTAATTCTTTGGCTACGGTGTAGGGGCCTTTGCCTGCCGCCAGTTCCGCCACCACCCGGTCGTATGTCTTAGGGTGCTTCTTCTTGAAGTATGACTCTCTTGGGAAGCGATCTGTGGTGTCTAGCTGTGTGTCAGGTTTCTTGGCTGGCATTGTGGCGTAGTCGTTTGATTATCCTGTCTGTCAGGTGCGTCCTGGCTGCTCGGATATGCTTGCAGCGTAGCTTGTCGTTTGGTTTAGCGCCAGTCTTCAGTATAGGGGAGTGCCTGCACTGGAAGTCGGGACAGTCGCACATTCCGTTGCCTCCGTATGCCCCTAGATCGACCAGGTAAACGCTATCTCCCTTGCTGGAGGGGACCATGTATCTAAGGGCGTTGTCGTACTGTTCTATGGCTGGCTTTGCTGTCTCAGTGGTCATGGCGGATAAGGGGTGGGGCTGTCTCGTCAAACAACCGGCGTAAACACTCCCAGCAAAACGGAGTCCTTGCAAAGGTGGTCTCTGCTTCGTTGGTGCAGTAGTGGCAGGTCATGGCTCCTTCCCCTCAGCCCTCGCAGGTTTATTCCACATTGTGATCGCCTCCATGTGATCCTCTGAGAGCGGGCCGGTGCCTCCGCACCAGTTGCATTTGACGTAGTGCATGAGCGGCTGCTCTTTGTCCTCATATGTGACAAATTCCACGGCGGGAAGGTAGGCGTCAGGGTCGCGGTCCTCCGTCGTTTTGCCGCAGAATGGGCATGGCAGGATGTCGCTCATGACAGGGCCTCCTTCTTGATGCGGTCCAGTATCTTGCGGTTCTCGCGGCCAAACTCTTCCAGGTCTTCGGGGGTGAGGGGCTTGGCGGAGTTCAGAAAGTCGTCTATGTCCTCCTTCTCTAGCGCCTCTAGTGCTGCCCGAATGTCCCTCTTATCCTGCCACGAGCCTGCCATCGCTGCACATTCCAGCCCCCGCCGCAGCGCCTCCACTACCTTTGCTTTAGTCTCTGGTGTCATTGGATGCCTCCTTCTTCGCGGCATTGGTCATATGGATGACGTTGTTGAAGGAGCCTATAGCCTCCCTGATGGCTTTGATCCGCATGCGCTCTGCATTTAGCTCTTCGCGCAACGCATCCCGCTCCTTGGTAAGGGTGGCGATCTTGTCTTGCTGGAGCTTTAGGCGCGTGTCCTGTTCTGCCGTCCAGTCGCGCAGTTCAGCCAATTGTTTAAGAAGGCGGTCCCGTTCCTCTGATACAAGCGTCAGTTCCGGTTCCCCCAGCCCATTAAGCCGTGCTACCTCGGAGTCTGCGGGAAAGCAGTAGTAGCAGTCTGATTCACTCCCTCCTAGCTCGTTTGACTGGAACCAGTCTCTAAAGCGCTTCTCCCAATACCATCCAGCGAACCTTGGGCCTGGCACCTTGAACGTTCCACCCTTCATCGGTCCCACAGCACCCTCTGGCAGAGGGGGCAGGCCAGCGGGAATGGCTGGCTTGGTGGCCACCTCTCTTCCCTCTGTTTTAGCGGCCTGAGGGGCGATTTCAGGCTCTTTGGTGGCCACCTCAACGCGGCGCCGGTAGTGAGTGCCTTCTTCAAATGGCGCTGTTTGACGTTGATACCCCCTGTCATACCAACCGTGCCACTGCTTTACCCACATCTCATCCCCTTCCTGCGGAGTGTCCCTCTCTTTGTCGATCAGCCGCCAGCCTTCGCCGGGATCGGGGGCAACTGTTAAGCTTTCCTTGACTGTTGGGGTGGCGGTGAGCTTCTCATGTTCCCAGAGGTAGTCCACGACTAATTCCAGACCATATTTCAACTGGTCAGGCTTCAGATCGACGATTATCGAGTTTAGTTCTTTGGCGGTCATTGTGCTTCCTCCGGTGTGTCTAGGTGTCTCCAGTGGTCAGGGCGGTCAACGGACCCATACAGAGGCACGTTCCATTGCTGTGTCTCTGCTACGTAGGTGCAGACATCCCACTCTGGCCGTTTCCATCGGTCGTAGTGGATCAAGACCCTATCGCCGTCGTTGGGCAGGTCGTTGGGGTCTTTCTTCAGGTTGTGCCAGCGGTCGTCGTTGTTGGTCTCTGTTGTCATAGCAGTTATGGTGTTAGAAAAGTTAGGTCAGGTAGCCTTGGGATCGTGCCCATGACTTGTTGTTCTCGATGCGGTCATGGCACGGACGACAAACCGCCATCCAGTGCTCTACCTTGTTCGTGTTGCTGCCCCGCTTTGGCCCCTCGCCATCTCCCTTGTGATGAATGTCAGTGGCATGGGCGGTCTTGCAGACTTCACAGAACGGGTGCTGGTCCAGATACAGCCTGCGGAGCTGCCTGTAGGTCCTCAGCCTCTTTGCTTGGCGTGTGCTTACCTTCTTCATGGGCGTGCGCTTCAAGGGCTTTGTGGAGCGTTTGATGTAGCTGCGCTTCATCGAGGCGGTGATTCGATGATTGTGCCGCCGGGGATTCGATGAAGGTAGAGAAGTCCGTTTCTTCCTCGCCGGTAGATCACCCCATAGGGCGGCTTTGGCTTGTCGGTGTCGCCATACTCGCGGGGTTTCCAGTGTGATACTTCGCCACCAGCGCAGCCGTGGCCTCCAAAAACCCATTCGCCATCCTCTATGCCCTTGAAATATCCGTCCCAAACTCCGTAGCATTCGGAGAAATACCAGACAGGCTCACCTACATATGGCAGGCGCTCGGTAGTCTCTACCCACGCATCGGGATCGGCTAGGGATTGAGAGCAATCATGGCAGACAAAGCCATTATCGGTGTTGATTAGGTCGGCGTCACATTCACACCGCCAGCAGATGCCGTATTCTTCGTGTTTCATTTCAGTCAGGATCTTTAGGTCCATCGACTCCACCCCACATCAGGGCCTCGTCGGGTTCGTCGTAGTCGTCGTCATCGAAGTCAGGAGGGCACTCACAAGGTCCGTAGCCGCAAATGTCGCAGCGGTCTCGGTGGTTGTCATCAAACCCCTCGTTTAGCCAGCGGTCGTAGGCGCTCATTGCTCCCCCTCCATTGCTGCGGCGGCGTTGCTCATGGGGTCAGTGGGTTAGTGGGTGAGGTTGGCGGTGAGCATCTGCTCCAGTTGGGCTATGCGCTGGTCCTTCTCCTGTAGGGAGTGGTAGTAGGTGCGGGCCTCGTCGGCTCGTAGCTTGCGTAGCTGCTGGTAGGCTTGCCGCACAAGCGGGTGACTGTCCCTCAAGAGGGCGTCGATGGTGGCCTGCTCTTTCGCCAGCAGGCGGGGCGTGTCTATGGTTGTTGTCATGGCAAATGGTTGTTCTTGGGGTTGTCGAAACGCGCACACCAAGGCGTCCATAGCGGGTCAAACTTTCCTGAGCCTCCGGCGCGTTGGTAGGGAACTATGATCTCCCGTTTGTTCACGCTCTTGCGGCCTATCAAAATGAGCTTGTTAGCGTCCTGCTCGGCTCCCGCTCCGTATTCGATGTTGGCTGCGCTTGGCGGCGTGTAGCTGTCCTCGTCCTCGTCTTGATGGCCCTGCCGGTTCTTGCGGTTCATCTGGCAGAGAAGCAGAACTGCGCGGTTAAGCTCCTTCGCCATGCGTTTACAGTCCCTTGTGATCTCCGTCATGGCGTCGTGCATGTGCTGGCGGGGGTCGCGCTTGCGGATCAAGCCCATGTGGTCAACGATTATGAGCTGAATTTGAGGGTGCCTTGCTACCTGGCGCCGGGCGGTGGCTCTTATGTCGTGGATGGTGAGGTCACTGTTTTCCTCCACCCATAGCGGTGCTGCTTCGATCTCTGGACGTAGCCTCTCGTATCGGCTTACTTCGCCGGGGAATCCCTCGAAGAATAGGCCCATATTTATCATCCCGCGCTGACAGATGAGGCGGAATGCGATCTCTCTTGCCTGCATTTCTAGGCTGAACAGCAGCACTCCTACGCGCCTGCTTTGTTCGGCTGGGAACAGTGCGCTTTCCGCATACCGTAGGGCTAGGGCTGTCTTTCCTGCTTTCGGGTCGGCTGCGATGATAACAAGCTCGCCGGGGTCTATGCCTCCAGTGATCTTGTCCAGTGGGTCTAGTCCGCTGCACACGATGCCCATGTTCCCCCGTTCATTTCGGGTGGTCAGGTAGTCGTGCATTTCCGCTACCCCTTGCCGCATGTCCTTCACCCCACCGGCTGCGGAGTGTTCCAGGCTCATGATGCTGGCTGTAGCCTCCCTCAGAACGTCCTCTGCGGTCTCTCCACCACTCGCGCAGCACTTGTATGCGATCTGTGCGGCGGTGGCAGTCAGGCGTCTTAGGGTGGCCTTCTCCTGCACGATCCGAAGCCACTGCGTTGTGTGCATGGTGCTTTCAATGAGGGAGGTCAGGCTATTGACGGTCTCAATCCCTCCACACGCTTGCAGGGCTGTCTTGGTGGCGTCTGGCGCACGCTCCATGCCTTTGATGCTGCTTACCAGGGTGCTGCCCAATCGGTCCAACACTCCCAGCAGTTCCACCTCCAAGCCTTCCCGGTGCATGGCCTCTATCACATGCCACAACACCTGATGCCTGCGGTCGCTTAAGTCCTCTGCCTTGAGCTTGCGAAGGATGCAGTCGTCTATGGCTTCCCGGCCTGCGAGGATACAGCACGCTAGAAGCGCCTGTTCTGCTTCAGGATTGGTCGGAGGGGTCAAAGACAGGTTCACCCTCGCGCTATTGATCTCGGGCGTTTTAAGAGGCATTTCTGAGCCTTTCCCGTATCTCGTCTTTGATGGATTGGTCTAAGCCTTCCCAATACTCAGGAGGTTCGCTTGTCGCGCCCTCGTAGATGCGTGCTACTTCAGCCTGCCAGCCTACAGGCGGGGCATCTGAAGAAGCCTTACGCGGGGTATGTGTTAAATTCCATGCCCGCGCCCGATCTACTTCACCCGGCCAGTTGTTCAGAAGGGTTAGCAGGTCTCGCCTGCGATAGTCCTCACCCTGCCGAAACTCTGCTGTCGTGTAATATCGCTCAATGAGTGCGAAGTCTTCAGGATCAATCGGCCATATCTTCTGCATAGCTCGCCGTTCCTTGTCGCTCCACTTGGTAGACGGTTTGCGGCGGAAAAGGGCATTAAGCCGCAGCGCCGCTTTGCGTCTCTCATCAGCATCCAAGAGCAAAGTCCCTTGCTCCCCCTTTGGGGGTTGGGGGGTACTATTCTTATCCTTCTTTACATTCTTTCCATTCTTAGGCTCTGTAAGCACGTGATCTTGAGAGCCTTGCAGGGCTGAGTTGTCCTTCTGTTGTTCTTCTGTTGTCTTCGAGATGTCTTTCTGCTGTATGGTCTGTTGTCTTATCTGTTGGTAGCGATCGTAGTTAGTGATTGATATTGTTGAAGTTACGGCGCTTTTCTGCTGTCTTATCATCTGTTCGTTTTGCAGTAACTTCAGGAAATTCCGCACCTTTGACCGGCTCCACTTCCAGCGGTCGGCCAACTCATTCTCGCTGGCTGCTACCTGCCCCCTGTGAACCTTTATCAAGATTCCCCGCTTCCATGTGCTGCCTTCCCTGTGGTTGGCGAGCATCAGCAGGTCTACCCATGCCTGCCCCCTGGTGAACGGCTCTGACAGCCATAGAGGGCTATCCTCCAAGCAGCGGAATAACTTGATGTAGCCTTCGCTCGACACGGGCTAGTTGCTCCCCTCGTTGATGAGTTCCAGTGCCATCTTGTAGCGGCGCTTGAATGCCGGGTCTGTCTCCAGCAAGGCCTCTGCACGCTTTACAGAGTGCTTGGCGCAGTTGTTGCGGCGCATGATGATGTCGATGTCCCGGAACAGCAGGTCGTGCTTGGTCCGCAAGATGTGGACTGCGGCGGCTCTGGCGTCCCACACTGTCTGCTTGAGCTTCTGCGGGCTTTTGATCGTCCAGTAGGGCACCTCAAAAGCCTTGGCAGCGGCAGATACCACCTTGGTATATGATCCTTGGACGGGCATTAGAGTTCACCTCCTATAAGCTCCAGCGCAGCGTTGTAGCGTTGCCTGAAAACCCTGTCGTTTTGAAGCCTCACGCTCGCGGCGGTCTTGCCGTAATGAACAGAGACGCGGTGGCGCTTTAACGTCGCCTCTATCTCTGGTCCTGAGCGCATGTGGCGAGTCGAGAGTATGTGCATGGCCGCGTGCCTTGCGTCAGATACCGACACGGTTCCCCTGCTACGCCCTAGCAGCTGCTCAATGTCCACCTCCCATGCCTCTGCACAGGCTGCGATGACTCTCTCTGTATGGGTGAGGGTGCTCATGACGCGCTCCAGTGTTGCCTGCACCAATCAGCCAGTAGAAGGGCATCAGCGGTTGCAGAGGTTGGTTTGCATTGGGGGAAGCGGCGCTTGGCTTCTTCACGTAGCGCCCTCTTGTGGGCTGTAGCGCCGTCCTTCTTCTTAGGCAGGTTGGGTATCCCCTTCTGCCACTCCTGCGGCCTTACGAGCTTGTAGGGAATCTGTAGGGCCTCTAAGACGCCTTGTGCCATCCCGTAGGACATCCCGAACTTAAAGGAGCTGCTGACTCCTTGGCCGGGGAAGGCGTTCACCTGCTCTAATACCGCGCAGATGTGGTCGTCGCAGCATCGGGCCATCTCGACAGCCTCAGTCATAATCTCCGCTAAGGTTGCCTCCTTACCGAGAGACCACGCTAAAGCCTGATGGTCGAACAGGATAGCGACGCCACCACTGGCCCCTGGGTCTATGCCGATATAGCGGGTGCTCATAACCTGCCTCCTGTCCGTTGCAGGTAGCGCCGCGCCCGTTGGAGCCATATCAACTCAGCAGAAGACAAGCGATCTTCATTGAAGTATGGTACGGGCACATCGGTATCCCTGAGTCTTCCTTCGGGAGATAGAGTGTCCACACGCGCTGTTGAGCGTGTCTTGGCCTCCAATATCTCAACTGCATCCTTAACAAGTAGGCGGGCTTCCGATATAGCCGCTGGTGCGGGGTCTGGTAGAGAGAGGGCTGATGGACTCATGCCACCTCCCGCGTGTAATACCAGGCTGGTAGGTCGATTGCGCGAACGTCAGGGTAGGCCATCGGCCATTTACCTGAGTTGATACAACCGCAGAGACGCTTGATGCAGTCTAGGGCCTCGCGTGCGCCCTGTTCGATTGCATGGCGGGCAAGGGTGAAGACTGCTGCTTCATAAGGCTCCTGCTTTTCAACGGCGATGAACTGCCAGCCGTCAACGTAGTCAAAGAGGCTGTCCAGATCGGCGTTGCCTCCCATCACGATTGCGATTGTCAGGAGGTAGAACCCTGCCTGCATGTGATAGGAGTAGTCTGCGATGGTCTTGGAGAATCCTTCTAGGCTGCTGACGGTCTTTATATCCGTTACCGTGTAGCCGAAGCCTGCCGCTTCTTTCAGATGGTCTGTGCGGCACTGTAGGGCTATTGGTAGTCCCTTCAGTTGAGGTGTGCGCCATGTCACCTCGGGCATACCGCCTTGCAAGATTGCAGATGCTTCAATGTGGCTTCGGATGCCTTCGGACATGCGCTCTACCTGCTCGGCTTCCTCATCCTTCAGGACGGTCTTGCCGTTGGCCTCGTCACAGAACGCCTGCCATACTTCTTTGCCCTTGTTAGTGCGGCGGTCACAGTGGGGTGCTACGGCGTAGCTCTTGGTGTAGTGGTCCCTGCCAAGCAGCACCAGGTCATGCAGGGCGCTACCAATGTCCAAGGCATCACTGCGCTTGGGTTGGTACGTCTTGTCGATATACTGCGCCTTGTAGAGCCTTGGCCGGTTGGCGAATACCTTGAGCTGCGAACAGCTAAGGGCTGGGTCTGCATGGTAAACCTCGTTGGGTTCTCCGATGATGCAGCCGGTCTGGTGGGGTTTTGAGAAGGGTGTTGGTGTCATATCAAACCTCCAGCTTTAGGGTTTCCGTTTGTTTCACAGCCTCCGCTCCTATGTCTATGACTTCCTCATAGGTCTTGATACCCATGAGGATTTCAGGGGCGTAGAGGCGTCCAAAGAGGGTTGCTGCCCGGTAGCGCAGCATCAGTTCCGGCATGGTCTTCCACTTGCTGCCGTTCTTCCCGAACCACCCTTCATCCTTTGCCATGCCGATGGATACCGGCGGGCCTTCATAACGCTCCTTGGATACCTTGGCAGTCGCCCATGCCATGCATGAGAAGTCGTCGCCCTCTCCCCATAGCTCGAACTGTAAGGGGTTGAAGCGGCCACAGGAGTTGACTGCAGCAATGATGAACTGAGAGGACCAGCTAGGCTTGCCGTGGACAATGTAGAGGTTCTGCATGACCGCCATCGGGTCAGCGTTCATGCGGTAGGCCATCGACAGGGCGATAACGCAGTCTGGCAGGTTGCGCTGGTATTCCTTTGGAACCAGCTTGCTTTCCGATAAGAGGCGGGCTTGCCGCTGAAGTAGCGCGAAGCCCTTCTCTGTTGTCCACCAGGCTCCTACTTGTCCCGCATCAGGAACAGTCAAAGCGGTCTGCTCAGTGGTCTCTGGCGCCTGCTGTTGGGCTGGCGTGAGGTCGAGTTGTTGTTCCTCGTCGCTCATCGCGCACCTCCCGCCATCAACTGCTGAAGAATGCTCCCTGCATCCCTAAATAGGTCCGCATTGCTTTTAATGGTGAGGACTACAGGAGCGCGTGAGGTCCGTTCGCCTCGTTCAAAGCGTTCCTTGTCGCGTTCAAGCTCATGCAGCTTGGCCTCCCTCTTGAGGACTTCTGTTTCGTTGTCTGTTGTCATAGCTAAAGAGAGGGTTGGAAATTGTCGCCCCGTAGGGCGGTTGGTGGGTCAGTGGAAATTGGTGCCGGTCTCTCCCGGCTGTCACACCCAGAGGGTGAGGTTAGACGAGAAAAGGGGATGCTCACTAGGGCGGCGCTTCGTGCACCATACGGCGCCGTAAGCGTCGGGCGGGGCTATTACCGCCGCGTTAGTTGCTTTGCCAGGCTGGCGCGACTAGTAGCCTTTGATGGGCCTTTGTTTGCGCCGCTAGTGAGCAAAGAGATTGGAGACCCACGGTGTTTCTATTGGTCCCTATACCCCATTAACCAGTCGGCGGCTCTCCCGCCGCACCATGCCGGGGTCTCCAAAGCAGAGAGAAATGGTAAAGAACAGTGCCGGATTCCCGGCGGGTTAAAGGTCTTGAAGTCGCAGGCGGGTCACTCGCAACCGTTGCTCTATAAGCACTTCAGCAGCCCGTAATGCCTCCCGCTCAGAATGGTATGCCAGTGCATCTACAGCGCATTCATGGACAGAGTGGATAAAGACTGTGCCATCTGAGAGCGTGTCTAGGTGTGCGACTTCCATCTGCTCCACGATTAGCACCGGGGTTACACGCCACACCACATCACCGGGCTTGAGTTGTTTGGCTTCTTCGGAGGTCATGGGTTTCTAGGAGGTTGTTGGTGGCGGGCAGGGTGTCGGCTCCCTGCCCGCCGTTCTCTTGTCGCTATCGTCGGTCACTACTTGGCTCTGTCGCTTGCCAAAAGTTGCTTCAGGCGCATCACATCCTTGCGCCTGAAGAACTGTGGCTTGCCCGGTATCGGCTCTAAAAGCTGTCTTTTGTGAACAATCTCGGTCCAGAAGCGCCGGGAACTCATCACTAATTCCTTAGCTGCATCCACGGCCTTCATCTCGGGGGAGATGTAGCGGCCCTTCACTGCATCACGCAGTTCAACTAGCTCCGTCTTCACCGCTTGCAGTTCCTTCAGGATCAATCTCAGGGGGGCGTTCTCGTCTGCCACTTCCTGTAGGTCAGTTACGTTGTGGTAGGCTACGGTGCTCATTGGAGTATGTGTTGAAAGGCGAATATGATCCCGTAGCACACGGCGAACAGGATGGTTGTTGTGTAGATGATCTCCCACCACTCGCGGCGAGAGAGGCGCTTCTTGCGGGCGCGGTCCTTCGCTTCTTCCGCAAGCATCTTGTCCCAAGGGTCGGATTGGTAGCTCATGCTGCCTCCACTTCTTTGCGCACCCCGCGTGCTACGATCCTTGTGGGTGCACGGCGCAGGTCTTGATTCGGGGTGAGGCTGTAATTGCACACAGCGGCAAAGCCGGTGATGGTGATGGCGATGATTGATGCCTTGGCTGATGCCTTGGCAAAGATGATGCCGTTCCTTACCGCTGGTTCGATCAGGCGGCGGATGTATTCGCCTGTGCTCATGTCTGACTCGAATGCCAGACGGCCCAACTGCCTACGCATTTCGCGCGGCATGTTCACAGGGAAGTTACAGCTTCCTTGAGGTAGTGCCTTAGTTGCCATTGGGGTAGTCCTTTGATTCAGTGGTTGCATCCCATTGGGATGTGATCTGGTCCAAAAAAAAGACTATCTGTGCATTGCGAGACCGATGCTCTCTATCTGCTATGCGTTGGATGCGCTCTAGCAGATGAGTCGGAATCTTTACGGATGTTTGGGTGATGTCGTCCTTCATGGATGTGTTGGGATGCATTGTGATTCGTTGGGTTACTAAGTCAACACAAAATATTCTTTCCGCGATGTAATTTTTTGGATTACGATGGGATGTGATGACGAAAGAGCCAATGACTCAACTTAGCATCCGCTATCCAGACTCACTGCTGGAGAGAGTGAGCAAGATACAGGACGCCATGCGACTACGGGATCGCTCGGAGGCGATACGTATATTACTTGAGATGGCTGTCGATGCTTACGAGGCAGGCGATAACGCCTCTGTTGACGAGATTTTAAAGGAGGCCACGAATCGCTCCCGAATACCCCGCAATCCTCAACAATCTCGAGATACCTCTGCCGGAACGGGCAGTTAACCTACTTGCTCGCCATGCTGGACATCCTCTACGCGAGCGTCTGGACCAATCCTAGTGGCGTCATACATCCGCTCAGGGATGCCGCCCAATGATCGCACTTGTTCTTTCAGAAGTTCCAATTCATCCACGAGCATCAAGGCCAGGGCCTTGGTCCCGTTGAGAGTTCGCGACTCTCTTACGGATTTGCGGTAGTAAAAGGAAGCGGGCTTACAGCGGAGATGGTTGTGGGGCATTGCAAGTGCGATAACAAGCAGATCGCATGAAAGTTTCAAGTCCAAGTGAAACATTTGTTCACCCAATAAGCGCCAATTAACGACACTCAACTACATTACTCCTAACCATGAAAAAGAAACTACTCTCCAATACTGCCGTTGTCCTAGTCGCTATCGCCGTCTTCTACGTGGTCTGCTTCGTTTACGGCGTTCACCCCATCTTCTTTCTGGCGACTCTCGGAGTCTCACTTCTAGTCAGCAATCCATTCAGAAAGACAAAATCATGAAAACACTACTCTCTTGGTCTTGGTTTGCACTTGCCGCCTGCACTGTTGTTGCGGGATCATTCATCGGCTGGAGATACGTCCACTCCTTGCCTGCTTACCAGGTGGTGGCGACTGATGAAGGAGCGATAGTCATGACACGCAAGGGCGAGCCCGCCTACTTTGTCTATAAGGGAGCGTCTGATGGGATGCCGTTCGCCATCCCTATTTTTTGGGCATCAGACGAGTTGGTGAAGAACTACTGGAACAACAAGCGCGCGGAGCAGGGTGCCCCAACGCCGGATCAGGCAAATTAGTTTTGCTGTGCTTGATCCTGCTGCCGTAGGAATTGAAGCTGTTGCTCAACCGTCTCAGAGATTATACCCTTCTTTATGAGACCGCTGAGATATGGCACCCACTCTTCCTGTGGGAGCGATGGCAGCACATCGTAGTAGATCACCTTGGCGCGGGCCATGTTGGCAACTCCAAGGCTTCGCAGCATCTTATCGTCCTTCGTAAGCCCCTTCATGCGCTCCTTCCAGTGCCCCTCCAGGTAGGTTGCCGATTCGGCATTCAGCCTGCCTGAGTCTAGTGCGCTTTGGTATAGGGCTGCCCTATCGTCTGGGTTAGCTAACAGTTCATCCGCGAGGTTCTGCATATCCTTACGCATCTCCGATACGCGGGTATTCTCCTGCTTTGTGGCGCTTTCTACGGTAGATGATTGGTTCTGCCGGTATTCTGCCAGTTCTGCCGGAACCTCTTTGAAGAATCGTCCTACAAATGGGATGTCGCGTTTCTCTACCTGCCCCTTGCCTGTAGCGATCAAAGACACTGCCTTCATGGCCTGCCTTACCATCTTGCCGGGGCCTCCGGTAGCTGCTTCGTAGGTGTAGACAAGATCCTCTGGAGATACCTCGATGCCCAGCTTATCCAGCTTCTTAGCAGTTGCTATGGCAGCTTGTCCAATGGGTTCCTTGGCCGTCCAGCGGTAATACTTGCTGTAGTTCTCCTTGTGCTCTGCTTCCTCCCAAGGTGGCCGGATGGGGTTTCCTAGTCCGTCTCTGTTGGACAGTAGGTTTGTAATATCCCTTGCCGGTATCACTGAGAACTGAGTCGGGATAAAGCTGGTAAGAGGATGGCCCCCGCCTCCCATTGGGTTGTAGGAGTCGATGAAGGCTGCGGCTACTTCCGTTGCGGCGTGGGCAACTCCCTTCTGCCCTACGTCGTCAATGCCTAGCATGTAGTCCAGGGTGCGCTTCAGTGGTAGCGCAGCGTATCCTACGGGCATAGCAAAGTATTTCAGCGAGCCGTCTTCTTCTTTGCCGTAAACAATCGGAATGTTGCGGGAGGCGCTGTTGCCTACCTTTGTCCGGTAGTCGGGATCAACCATGCGGGATATGGTGTCTGCTGTCCACATAACCGAACCTAGCGTTCCTGCCACTATCCCTAGTCGCTTGGGGTTCCTGTAGGTCTTCAGTGCGTTCTTCGCGCTCTGTAGGGCTGGGTTGAAGAATAGGTAGCTGGCCTTCAGTGCCTCGCCGTGTGTGCCCACTAGTAGCGGGTCAAAGGATGCGTCTCGCGCTATCAGGGCCGCTTGCTTGCGGGTCTTCCCGTTCTGTAGTGCGATCTTGTAGGCAGAGAGGCGGGTTGAGTCTTCAAAGAGTTGGTTGTAGCTGTTGAACAGGTTGTCCACTGCCCTGATCTTGCGGCGCCATGAGGACCGTTCTGTCTTCTCCAGCTTACGCAGGCTTTCCACAATGCTCTGTGTGGTCGATAGGGCGACACCTCCTGCGGAACCGCCGTCCTCGATCATCTGCCGGTAGAGCTTCGCGCCTTCGGTGTCCTGTCCACGCAAGAACTGATACACGCTCTTCATGTCTGTCAGAGCTTCCGTTGTCACCTTGCGGGCTTCGGATGCGTTGACCTCCTTCAGCATGTTTGCCGTCGAATCCTGCATGTCCCTCAGCTTGTTGCTCAGAGCGAACTCTGGATTGAAGCGGGTAAGGATTGCTCCCCTGTAGCGTTGCAGGGCCATGCCTGCCTTCAGGAAGAGGTTGGCGGTTTCTCGGTTAGTATGCTGGAAGGCTGCTGCCAGTTGCGGGTCTTTGATGCGTAGATAGACTTCTTTGCCGTTCTGCCGCATTGCCAGCGCATCCTTGGGCTTTGGCTCATAGAGGACGTTACCCGCCCATCCTTTGCCTATTGGCTTAGGCTTGCTGACTTCAAAGAGTCCTTCGAGTTGTTCCTTGTTCTGCTGGAAGAAACGTAGGCTGGTAAGGTTGGAAAGGTTGGTCTGGCTGCGACGTACGGCGGTTGTCAGGTTTTGCGCCACCGTCTCCATGATGGGCAGCACCGCCCTGTCTGACCCATGTGCCTTTCGCAGTCCTGAGCTTTGGACATTCGCCCCTGGTCCTGTTCCAAACAAGCTGCCGGTGATGTCCTCAACATCATCCATCACGCGGGCTAGGGGAACGTGGTGCTTGTAAGTCTCCCTGAGTGTGTTGTAGGTGGCCTCGTCTATCAGCTCGCCCGAACGCAGGATGTCCAGCGTCCGGTTGTTCATGTTCTGCACTCGCGTTGCCAGTCGGTCTATCTCAGGGAAGTCTGCCCGCTGGTTGAGGTTGAACAGGATTTCTTTGGCTTCGTCGTTGGTCAGTCCTGCTGCGCCATCACCATGCACTGCGTTGCGCTCTGGTGCGTGTCTGGCGTGCAGGTAGTCGTTGACCATTTGGGACGCTTGCCCCTGTGGAAGTTTTGCCCCCTGCTCAAACTTTACTACGTCTCTCAGAACGCTCTCATACTCGTCTTTTACCCCCTCAAGCACAGCATTGATCTGTGGTTGTAGGAGGCGTTTTGACAGGTAGGGGTCGGTGGCGTCTGTAAACTTGATTCCTTCCTGGTCCCGTAGCTGCTTGATCCTTACCCAAGGGTCTTGAAACTTCTCGCGAACATTCGATAGCACCGCATCCGCTTGCCGCTTCTGATCTGCCAGAAGGGAGGGCTTCTTTGGCTTGGCAGCTCCTTCTGCCATAGCCGCATACGCATCGTCCATTGCCCACCACGGCTCTTGTAGCATCTGGCGGGTCTCTACGTATGCGCTCTTCGCTCCGTCAGCAGCTGGTATCCCCTTGGCGTCGGCTATGGTGTCGAGTGTTTCTCTGTTAGCTGCCTTCCCTAAAGCCTCTTTCGCGTTGGGTATGCCTGCCTCTGAAAGTATCCCTGGGACTTCGCTCCAAGGCTTGCCCATCATCTTCCTCACCACTTTGGGACCGATGTTGAAGATACTCGCAAGGAACATCCCCTCTGCCCCTGTAATTACCTTTCCTGCTGTAGAATCTGGTGCTACCCCTGCCAGTTGTGCGCTGATGCCCGGTAGCTCATCTGCGTATGCTGCATCGACTACCCCTGCGCTTACAAGGTTGGCCAGTAGGGAGGTCTTGCCTGCCAGTTGTAGCCCCTTGATGGCTGTACCTCCTATGCCACCGCCTGCTACTACGCCACCCACTGCGCCCCATTCGCGCATGTCCTTATCTATATCAGCATAGACCAGCTTCCACTTCTCGTAGTTCTCGTCTGGTTCAGCCTCATGAAACTCTGCGATTTTATCGGCCCACTTGGTAGGGCTGATGGGGCCTACCCCGTCTCCCATACTGCGGATGAAGCTCTTGGCGCTATAGTGGTTCTTCCCAATGCCTGCCGCCTCAAGTTCGTCCTTAATGGGCTTGGTCCATTCGTCAGCCTTTTCGGGCGCGGCCAGACGCACAAGCCTGATGTAGTCTGCTAGTTCTTCGCGAGGCACGTCAGAAGGCTTTAGAACGTCCGCTTTGATGAACTCTATGGCTCTCTCCGTAGGCTCGTCTAAAAGGGGCCTGTAAACCGGTTCAGTGGCCTCCTGCACTACAGCAGCAGTGGGGTTGATGAGCTTGCGGTAGCTTTCTGCCTTTTGGCCCTCAAGAACGCGCCCTGTCCGTGTCTCTACTTTCAGGGGTTTCGCTGGAACCGCTTCTACTTGGAAGAGGTCGGGATGCTGCTCGCGGTAAAACGCCAGCGCCTTCTCCCTGCCCTTCGCTTTAGTCTCATCGTCGAGTTGGTCGTAGACAGAAGGCGTCACGCCTTGCCCTTCCCAATAGAGCTTCACAAGCTCTGGCATAGCCCGAGCGCGTTCTAAAGGGGAGGCTTGTAGGAGTCCTGCCATTTATTATAGTCCCTCTATCGTCCGCCGTGCTCGCTCCAGTGGATCAACAACACCCCCGCCTCCACCACCTCCACCACCGCTCTTCGTTTGCAGATATATCAAGCGTCCCTCTATATGCTGGCGTTCTTCAGGAGTTAGATTTGGGTCACGCAGTTTCATGAGAAGCTGTTCAAACTCCTTCGGTGTTCCTTGTGAACCGCCATTGTTAAGCACCTGTGCGCTTCTCGGGCTGGTCATAATCATCGGAACGCCGCCTACATCCTGAATCGTCGGTTGCCACGGCGGCTGTTCCTGCCCCATGAAGATTGCCAGCATCTGTGGGTCCATGCCCCCTGCGCCTATGTAGCGGTCAGAACGGGGCACATCATCTCTCCAAGGAGAGGCGGTAATCCCCTGTAAAGCCGCTGCTTCTCTGGCCCTCGCTTCTTCTCTGGCGTCATTTGCTTTGATGATCGACTCCATGTAGCGGGCGCTCTGTTCGGCTTCTTCCCTGAGGCGCTTTTCCTCGGCCATCTTCATCATCGCAGGAAGGGCGTCTAGCAAGGCTCCTGCATTCCCCTTCTCTCCGGCTTTCGCTGCCAGTTCAGGGGGAACCTCTAATCCTTGACTCTCCATCGACGCCAGCACCCACTTGGCCGCCTCTGCCTCTCGGGCTTCCTTCTCGGCCTTCTCTTGCTTGCGCCGTTGCATGTCACCGAACGCCTGCCCAAACGCCGTCATCCCTTGAGCCATTGTCTGCGTGCCAGAGACCCACGGTGCGGTGTTTACACTTCCAAGCGATCCTGTGTCAAAGCGTGCCATTAGAATATACCTCCTAAGAATCCACCTATCTTGTCGAAGATACCTCCACCGCCACCGCCGCCACCACCACCCAGTCCTCCGAGGATGCCGCCTATGCCTCCCAGTGCGCCTCCTGTGGCTGCGTTGTTGGCCCCCGCCAATCCCATCATTACCTGCGCTTGCTGTGCGGTCAGGGCGTTATTCAGGCTGCTCACATCGCCAAAGCCCATGTAGTTAGGCGTAGCCGTTTGTTGCGCCATTCCTAGTGCCTGGCTGTTGAGGTTCTGGTTTGGCGACTGTCGCGCTGTGAGACTGCCCCACGGGTCTTACCTCATGTTCTGCCATGCCCCTAGTTGAGCGAGGTCATTGGAAAAGTTGAGCTGTCCTCTGGAGACTGCCTGCGCCTGCTGTTGGGCAAGCTGCTGCTGGTAGTTCTGAAGCGCCCCTTGGTTCAGTCCAAACTGACTCTGCTCCATCCCTAGCGAGGCAAGACCTCGCTGTAGCTGCTGCTGGTCTAGGTTTGCAAGGTTCCCGATCTGCCGCTGTTGTTCCTGGTTGGCTTGGTCGGCCATGCGGAAGTTCAGGTCTGTGTTGCGGTCGTACAGTCCCATCTCGGCGCTGTATTGCTGTAGCATCCGGTCCCGCTGGGCCTGATCCATGCCCATGAGGTTCTGTATCTGCCCTTGGCGGAACTGTTCGTTCTGCTGCGCCTGTGATAAGGCTGTGTTGGCCTGCGCTCCTATCAGGCTGCCTTGCAGTCCAAGGCGGGAGATGTCTCTGTCGGCATTACTCAGACTTACGTTGGTGCCACGGTCGGCGTTCGCCATGCGCTCACTAGCCCCCGCTTGCGCTATCTGCGTGGCTTGGCTCTCGTTCTCTAGCTGCCTCTGCCTGCGTGCGCCTTCAAGGTTCATCGCTTCAGAGAAGATGCTGGCGTTGCTGCGCCCCATGCCCCGGTCGGCAAAGGCTCCGCGAACGTCCTGCTGGATGTTGCGGGTCTCGTCTGCTCCTAGTGCTCCACCACTCGCCAGTCGCGCCCCTGCGCTTTGTTCGGCTTGGCGTAGTAGGTTGCTCTGGCTGGTTTGTGCTCTGGCGTTGCGGGCTTGCCCAAGCTGGTCGATGGTCCCTTGGAAGTTCGATGCCTGATCCGCTGCCCGCTGTGGCTGTCGTCTTGCCAGTGTATCGGCTTGGATGAAGTCATAGCTGGGTGCGCCTATGGCCTTGGTGTCAAACTGCGCTCTTGGGGCGTTTGCCAGTTGCCCGCCTTGCATGGCAAGGTTCTGTGCCTGCGCCCCCATTGCGCTGGGCGTTCCAAGGCTGGCAATGTCTTGGTTGAGCTGTGCGGGACCTCCTTCGAGGCTGCCGCGCATCTGCTGGTCTGCCCAATTCTGTGCCGTTGCATCAGGGCGTTGTAGGTTGTCCAACTGCCCATACAGTTCAGGGTTGGCAGCTCTGTCTATCGCTCCAAAGCGTCCTGCGTTGGCTTCTGCGTCTGCTAGGTCTGCTTCGCGTAGGGCGCGGTTACTCCCTGCATTGATTGCGTCAATCTGTGGCGCTATGCCCTCTAGCTGCCCTATGGCAGAGGTGGAGCGCATGTATTCCTGAATCACCGGGTTTTCCGGGTGATCCTGAGCCTTCTGCTGTAGCCACGTTGCTTTGTCGATGGGCTGAAAGTTCGGGTCCAGCTTGCCGTTCTTGGTCGCCTGCTGTCGCTGCGTTCTCAGGTCTGCCTGATACCACGCATCTAGATCGGCCATCGCCTTGTTTTGCGCCTGCCCTCCCGTCAACGCAAGGTCTTGCAGCCCCATAAGAGCCAATGCGTCGTTCTGCGCTGCTCCACCGCGTCCTTGGCGGGTGTTGTTATACCCGGCGATGGTGTCGTTTATGACTCGGGTAGCATCCGGGGTAGCGTCTCTAGCGGCATCCTTGTTATCGTCGCGCTGTAAGAGTGTGCCTCCTACCTGCACAGCGATCATTGCTGCATTCCACCAAGTCATTCTACCTCCTGTGTGCGCCGTTCCATTAGCCTCTTGCGACACGCTTCCACCTTCTCTGAGGATAGGGCGTAGCGGGCCTCTAAAATTGTTATGTCTGTTTCGTCGTCCTCATTGACATGCACCGTTGCAAATCGGGTGTCTTCGGGGTGATAGCCTATTTTCTTCGTTCCCACCCCGCTCTTGAAGATGCAGGGGGCCTTGAAGTAGTGTAGCTTGTCTTCCATGCGGACGTACATGCTCCCGCTTAGGAGGATGTTCAGGTGTTCGTGAACGTGCGCCTTACCTACCAACATTGAGCCTGCGGGAATGAACATCTCCCGAACATACATACCGGGCGCAAAGTGGTTCTGCGTGGGCGTCGCTGGCTCTACAACCTGCTCTCCTAGCGTGGTGTGCTCCAGCATCAGGCATTCGATTTCCTCAATCTCCTCCTGTGAGATGTGGGGCATGTCAATGGAGTCGCCGGGCTTCATTTGCGCCAGCAGGTCCATTGCAGGGAATGCTACGGGTGCGTCAGTCATTACACAAAGGCTCCTGCGCTAGTCAGTTTCTATGAAGTCATTCATTGAATTATCCCATTTCCTCACTACTGCCCAATATGGTCCCGTAGGGTAGAGGGGGGTTATCAGGATGATGTCGTTCGTGTCGACCTCTCGCAGAACACCATCAGGGAATAGGGTTCCGTCCAGAACGAGATAGCCCGCTCCCGCGCAGTGAATGGTTACGATCTTTCCAACGGCGTGAGCCTTATTGTTGATCGTTGAAATGAAAATAGGGTCGGCTGAGTTGTAGTTAAATACTAGCCCATCGGCTATGTCCAAGGTCGATGAGCTTATGCTGGTGATACCGTCCCAATCGGCCATCTTATCCAGCGTCACCGCCTCGTTAGCCAGCATGTTCGTGGTGATGGCGTTGTTGCCCAGAGTGAGACTGGCCGCCAGTTGGTTTGCTACTCCATCTGCCAGCTTGTCCACCGTCACTCCACCATCCGCCAGCTCCCGCGTCCCAATAGCTCCGGTCTCTACTCGGGCTGTCGGGCGGCCTAGCTGGTTGAGTTTGGAAAGGGTGACTACTTCGTCTGCTGCGAAGGTTTTGCCGGGGTTGATGCTTATTTCTCCGCTCATGATACAACGCTGTAGTAGAGGTGAATCTTTACTGCTCCCGCTTCTGCTTTGTCCAAGTTGTCCGTCGCTCCGCTTACGGCGTTACAGATAACGGTGGTGGGTGCGTTGCGGGTGAGTAGTCCGTTGGCGCTTCCGCTGGCTAAATAGTATTCTTCTGCCGGGGCTGTGGTTGTGGCGGTCTTTAGGTCGGCTCCACTGATAAGCTCGGTGGGGGTTCCTGCGGTTGTTCCCACATTGAGCACAAGGGTGCTCGTAAAGGCTGCCTCAGCGGCTTTCGTGAAGGCCGTAGGCACATCTACCAAAACCATGTGAATGATGCCTCCTGCGGGCAACTGGATCACTTCTACGTCATCTGAGGTCAGCGCCGCCTTACTGAAGTCTTCGTAGTCCAGTTCCACCGTAACCCAGCGCGGAACGACGGTCTTGCACCGTATCTTGTCGCTGCTGACTTCCAGCGTCCCGCTGTCCACGACATCTGCCGTAGGCTTCAGGCTTTCGGCCCATGCGTTGAAGTCCTCGATGGATGCGGGGTTTGGCAGTTCGTTGCTGCTGTCTACTTGAAATCGGCTCATACTTTTCTCCTTACCTGCTGCTCAATGGACATGGCCCTGAGGGTGGTCTTTCTCACTGAGCATCGTCCTTGGGTATTGGTGATCCGTAGTTGAAGATACTCTCCGCTTCCTCGTAGGACGTATGGTTCTGTCGCGGTTTGGTGGGCGTCGAAGTTGATTCCGTTGTCACCGAGAAATAGATTGCCGGTGAGTGGGACTGAATAATCCTCCCTGTAGGGTTGACCATGATCGTCATTGGTGTTCGTCGTGTCGTAATCATCCCGGTTGGCTAGGTAATACTTCGTCCTGTCCTTTGTCTCGTTGCTGACAAGTGTATCAGACTCGTTCACCCCATCCCTGATGGCTTCGATGCTGAAGGTGGGGTTCCAGGTGCTTATCTGCACCTCTGCTCTCTTGAAGCGTTTGTGGCCTGCTTCGCCGTAGGTGTATCCCCGTGTCAGCAGTAGGTCGCTGATCTGCGCTTCCTCTCCCAGCACTTCGTCGCTGAATCCTTCGTCCAGCATCATCAGCGCACCTTCTTTGTCGCTGACGCCTGTAGCGTTTATAGCGAATAGGCGGGTTTTGCCGGATACTGGATACCTTACGAGATAGCCGATGTCGAAGAAGCCGCTTGTCCAGTATCCTGCCCACTTGTGGTTGAGGAAGTCATAGACGAGCAGGGTGTCACATACGCTGCTGCCATCGAGGGCTACGCTCAGGAAATACTTGTTGTCGTGGTAGGTGGCCTTGAACCTCTCCTTGAGGCTCCAGTTGATGCGGTCGATGTAGGGCTGTATGGCCTCTGAGACTGGCTGTGAGCTTCCAGTCAGCTTGTTCTCCAGGACCTGCCGTATGGTATAGACGCCATCGTAGCTGAGAAACCAGAGGTCTTCTCCGGTGTTGACTACGGTGTCCGGCGAGGCGCATCCGCGTTCTCTTGTGATTTCGTCCAGTCTGGCATTGGTGGCGTAGTCGCCATAGAGGTTGCTGAGCAGGTGAATGCTGCTGCCCTTGAAGATCACCATGCTACGGTCGCCGTAGGGGGAGAGGGCTACGATGTCGTCTGCCGTCCCTTCCCCTATGTAGAACTGGCTGTATATAGGATCGTAACGACTGTAATCGAAGATGTCTGAGACGTGCAGTTCGTCTTCCCTTGGTACCCAGAGGCGGTTTTGATACTCGATGGCGCGGGTTGCGTTGGGTATCGGGAGTGTGCCGCTGGCAGAGTATTTCGCATCGCTGTTGTCGATTTCCGTTATCGGCTCAAAGTCGTTCTCTGGATCGCCGTCCCACTTCCACGGCTGTTTGAGTGTGCCCCTGAACAGGAGCACCACATCGAATACCTGCACCATGTAGCAGGCTTCGTCTATGGCCTCTGGCGTGCGTATCCGTATCTGCCCTGATGGGCTTACTCGGTACACTCCCTTGTCGGAGGCTATCAGGATGTAGTTTCTGCGGTTGGGGTCGCGGAACCAGATTGTGTGATAAACGTTCCTCCAGCCTGTAGGCGCGTCGAAAACGGCAGGGAAGGTAATGGGGAAGGTCACGCCTACCTGGTTGGCCCAGGTGGCCGTATAGACCCCTTTACGGGTCTCTGCGATGCCCTTGACGAATACTTTGTTCTTCGCCTCTGCCGCTATCGTCGGTCCTAGCAGTGAAGGGTCGGTTCTCAGGTCCACCCCCACAAAGCCCCGGTCGCCATCTATCAAAGGCGCTGGCATTCAGTTGCCTTTCTGTGGGTGTAGCCATCGCCTGCGCTGTATGCGGAAAGTGTAGTAGGCCCCTATCGTGCCCATTATTGCACCCATTAGACCCACAAGGCCGGTGGCGTAGTGTATGGCTGAGAGTAGAGATACCCCGCCAAAGGTCAGGGAAGCGCAGTATCCGATGAGTGCTTTCATTGAGTCTGTGTTCATTTCCTTCCGCCCGGTGTGAAGTAGAAGCCGAATATCAGTCCAAGTTGGGTGAGCGCCATAATGGCAAGGTGTCCAGAAGTGATCCTGACTGTGGGATCGCTCCCGCTTGGAAAAGTGATGAGGCCCCAAAGTAGTCGTAGTGGTTGGGTGTGCTCGGGGAGCTTGAATGTGATGATCTCTGCGTATGGGAAGAAGGCGCAGGGGATTGCGATGGCGCCGAAGATACACACCCCGATGATAGCGATAATGCGCCGAGTAGCCCTGCCGTAGTGCTGGCTTTCAGTATCCGCACCAAAGACCGTAGCAGCCCATTGGATGTCCAGCTCTCGGGATTGCGCTTCCCGTAGCATCTCCCGTTTCTCCCTTGCTTCGTTGGCAGCAGCCCTTGAGTCGATGATGCCGGCAACGATCTTGAGGATGCTTCCCATGCCGGTAGCGCCCAAGGTGGAGAGTAGGGTAGCGAATAGGCCGAACATCTCACTTGCCTAGCTCCTTTCTGGCACGCTCTACGAATAGCTCATTGCGGGCTTGGTGTGCTCGTTCGCTCATCAGTTTCAGTTCCGTCTTTGCTACGTGCGCCCGCTCCTCTGATTCCTTTGTGATCTGCCATAATGCTTCTTCCCTTGTGGTGTGAATACACCTTATGGGAACGTCGAAGACCGGGGTGCCTTGTCTTTCCTTTACCAGTATGTAGTCAGCAGTGGCAGTGGCGTCTTGGTCTGTCAGGGATTGGGCAACCATCATACACAGGGGAAGGCTTCTCTTGCCGTCGTTGTAGAAGACTTTATCCCCACGGCGTAGTTTGCTGCCTTCATCCTGTGTCATTGGGTTAGAGGGTCAGTTGCATCACATAGATTGTGGCGTCTGATGATCCTGAGCGAATAACGCTCAACTGCTCTGCTACCCTGCGGTGAACGACATGGTTGGTGCCTGCCGTCCATAACATTCCTTCTGTGGCGCTGGCAACGTCTCCTAGTCTAAAGATGGCATTGTTTACGGTAACACTGATCCAGACATACCGGCATTCTTCGTGAAGGTCCGTGATGAGGTCGGCGGCGGTAGACCCTGCTGTTACCGTATCCTCTGTTCCAGATACTACGGCCCCTGCGGAGTCTACGATTGGCAGTAGCTCGTTCTCGAAATTTCTTACTATCGTGCGGTCACTCATTGGTAATACAGCCTTATGCGGGTGGTTTTTGTCTGTTGTTCCTGCCGTTCCAGTTCTTCGGCTTCCTCCAGTAACGCTTCTTCTGCCTCTGCCTTCAGTTGCCTGCCCCTGTCAAATTGCTCGTCGTGGATGAGCCAGTCTGCGGCTGCGGCCAGTGAAAGGTAGTTGTAGAACCGGGCAGATACTTCGTCGGTTGCTGTGTCAAAGTCGGGAACCCTCTTTCTTGAGAGTAAATATACAGGACTCGCCACGCTGTTCCCCATTACCCGTATGGAGTCGGGGGCCATGTCGTACTGGTAGGATACGGGCGCTTCAGAGGACCAGGGATCGCTGTCGAAGATGCCCATAATGTCGCCTACGTCAGAGAGGGCGCTTATCTCCCCATCGTCGGAGACTGGCTTGGCTAGTATCTCGAAGACTTCAGGCCAGTGGGTGAAGCGCCATATCCGGCGTAGGTGGCGCTTTACATACTGCTTAAACAGCTCTTGGTCGGCTGAGAACAGTCGGGTGTATTCCACCCCTATGTTTGCCGCAAACGCCTTTTCTACGTCCTCATACGTTACTGTGGCGTAGGCGTCTGGTGATGCTGCTGGTGGTAGTACGTATGGCATAAAGGTTACATGGTCAGCAGGTCATAAACGCCTCTTGCTACAATCGCCGCACCTATAGCGTAGGCGATCAACACGATTGCTCGGCTGAAGGTGTCTTTGGGCCAGAGGAAGGTTTTTAAGTGATTGAGCATGGCTTAGACAGTCGTTCCGGTTGCATCGACCCAGTTGGTGCCGTTGTGCCAGATGGGCTTGCCCAAGGTTGTGTCGAAGTAGTGCGCGCCGAGCTTGTCGCCACCGCTCAGTGAAGACACATCAGGACGATTGGCAGTTGTCCCACGCGGCACCTGCATGACCGCATTTGTTTCCGCTTTGATGATGGGGGGAGTAGACGCCGTGTGCGCGATTAGGTGCATCAGGTTTTTGAAGTTGCTCCCCGAGTAAGCTTGGAAATTGCATCCTGTTGCCTCATCAGCCAACAGCATCCGCAAGTTGTTACTAAGGCCGAACCTGATAGCTGCGACACTTGCTCCCGTGTGGAGGTTGATGTTCTTTGTGCCAGTGCTGGTGTTGAGCGTCAGGTTATCTACCAGCACATCCCCTAAGTTTGGATCTGGGGCTGAGTAGTCAAAGACCTGATTCCCCATGCTGCTCGAAGGCTCGTTCCCATAGCGAAGAAGCGGCGAGGTGTAGTAGGTCGTTCCGATTATCGTATTATACCGCGCGCGGGAGCTGTTACCCCAGAGGTGGGCAATAGCTCCACCTTCCATGCGGTGACCAATAACCGTGTTGTATTCCCCGTTGTAAAGGATTCCTACGCAGGAGGTTTCGGAGGAACATCCAATGAGGGTATTCTGGTTAGCTACGTCATCCTCTGGGTCTATCATGTCGCTCCCTTGGCCTCCCTCGAAGGCAAACCCAAAGGTAGCCCAAGCGGCGCTGCAGCGATCAAAGACATGTCCGTTACCGTTCTCTGCAATCAGGAAGCCATACTTGCAGTAGAGCTTGGTGTAGTCCCGTTTGGCTACTGTAGCGACAGCCCAAGTGTAACCGGAACCCGGAGAGGTAACGTTGATACCCGTGATTGTTCCACCGCCATCAACGGATGCGATTTCCGCCGTGGCCCCCTCTCCGTCTCCTATGATGATGACGTAGGCGGGATCAACCAGGGTGTAGGAGGTTCCTCCAATATCCACTGTAATCCCTGTCACTTCTCCATCAGATACCGCAGCTGTCAGCTCGACAGCCCCAGACCCTGTAGTTCCATCAGCAGCCAGTGATGGCCCTGCCCAGACTCGGCATTGAATGTGCCGGTTGTAGTAGCAGGGAGCGCCCACATAGGTGTAACCCTCGCCATCATAGAGGCCACTGTGAACCCAGAAGCCAATCTCTCCCGGTTTCCGCACAAACACATCCTCAAATGTGCAGTTGCTCATCCACGCCTCATCAAGTCCCACATCAGCAACAGCGTCACAGTCCAGGCCAAAGCGATGAAGCTTTACTCCGTAGATGCGCGCTCCTGTCATGCCCATCATGGTGCCCCCTTCCGCACCTACCCAAAACAGCTGGGTCTGCTCATGTCCTGCGCCTTCAACTTCCACGAAACTCTTTAGCGTTATCTTGGCGCTGATCTTGTACCTGCCCGCTGGAATGTAGACGTAATCCTCAGCGTCTATAGCCGCCTGTATTGCGGCGGTGTCATCCGTAGCGCCGTCGCCCTTGGCCCCAAAGACCCGCACATTCCCGGTCCAGTTGGTCATTCGAGCATACCGCCCATCAGCCAGCGCAATGACAGTGCCTCCATTAGCTGTGCCTGTGGCCTCGATGATGAATGTACCTCCCCCTCCGTCGCCCTCTGTGGTCTTGCCTGCTGTGGTAAACACCTCTCCACTGGCTACTCTACCGCCCAATGTGTTCAGGAAGCTGATAAGGGCTGTGGTGGTGGGGAAGGTCTTGTCTTGGTAATACAGCTTGTCATCTAGGTGTACTAGCACCTTATTCTGCGTGATGTCCACGCCCAGCTCTGCCTCGACAAAGCCTGCTGTCGCTGCCGCTACTGTCGTTCCCTTCCTGCGTGAAATGCGTTTGGTTTCTGCCATATTAAAAGTCTCCGTAATCCTCGTCGTCGCCTGTTGATGTCCACCCACCCCATGCGGCCACCGAAAATTCCAATGCGCTTACCGATGAGATGCGTCCCGGCTTTTGTGCCCACAGGTAGTAATCGCCTTCATCCAGATTGAACGTCACTTTCCCGGTTACGTCTGTCTGGAGAGCCCCTGCTACTACATGGTTGCCTGCTTTGTCGGTTGTCACCCATACGTCCACACCGGGCAGAGGATTCCCCTGAGAGTCCTGAAACTCGTCAGTGGTGTATTCGACTGCTCCAGCTCCTACAGCGCCCCCTATAGAGCTTACAGCGGCGTCTAGGTTGTCTAGCTTGGCTGCTCGGGTGGTTGTGTAGCCTTGGGCTGTTAAAGCCGTTTTTACGTCCTCTGGATCAATCGAGGCGGTGATTCCGGAAAGACCACTGTCCAGTTCTGCCTTCGTAGGTGGGTCGTAGCTGTTGAGGGCCGATGTGCAGGCGGTTGTCACTTCTGCGCTGGAAAGGTCGTTCAGTCCGTTGACTGCTGACAGGGTGCTTCCTGCAGCACTTTCGGTATCCGACAGTGCCTTTCCTGTGGTGCCTGCTGTGGTGTGTCCACTTAGGGCCTCATCCCATACCGCTTCTGCTATGCTTCCTAGTTCGCCGGTGATTGCGTTTGTTACGTCTGAGGTGCTGATGTCGTTCAGCCCCGCCAGTCCTAAATCCAACTCTGCTTTCGTCGGTGCGTCGTAATCGGCAAGCGCCGTGTCTACTTCTGCGTTTACTTCCGATGCAGACAGGTCGTTCAGCCCGTTGCTGACAAAGGCGTCAAAGCTGGCCCCCGCCACTACCATG
>Ga0079224_100000408_pt1 | contig 41305 bp, 26 predicted proteins | sample Stecom2015_FD_80414 | JGI IMG/M metagenome (GOLD analysis project Ga0079224, IMG submission 80414) | Agricultural soil microbial communities from Utah to study Nitrogen management - Steer compost 2015 | ecosystem: Environmental > Terrestrial > Soil > Agricultural land | place: USA: Utah... | reverse complement strand
TCTTTTCATTCTTTTATAGTCTGACAACCTTCTTTGGTAATTTGTTGTTTGACCTACATATATTTTACCAATGGGGGATGTTATTTTATATATACATATCATTGCTTTTAAATTTATTCTCCTATTTAACTTGTGATTAGTCCTCGTTAGGGTTTTCTCACAAGCCCACCCTCTTCAGAGGTGGGTAGTTGACAATCTTATTTTGTTTGGTTAAGTTCCTGCTCCGGATTCGAACCGGTTAACTCCCCCATCTGGAGAGCAGGAAAAGGGGTTACGCTAATTCTCTCTTTCTTTTTGCCTCTTTGACGGAGGTCGTTGTTTGATACCACACCAAAAAACCGTCAGAGGTCTTATATCCTCTGTCTGTCTTTTCAAAGGTGTATGTAATGCCTTGATAGTTTTTTGTTACTGTTTTCTGTTTCATGTTGTTTATTTTTATTTACCATTCCATTTCTTCAACAGTCTTTTCAGCTATTTGCAATGTTTCTTTTTGCCATTCATTATAAGCCTCGATTGCCTCTTCTATTGTTGCTTTTTCGTATCCGAAAAGAAGCGGCTTAAGCAATCTCCAGGAATCGCAATAAAAAACATCTATAAGTTCAGCGTCTGCGTCTTCATAAGAAATATGTTCGTTAGTCGAATGGGCATCCATTACGACGTTATTTTTCACAAAAAGAGAAGGATTTTTGAACCTATATACAAAGAAATAAAAGCCTGGATAGTTGCTTTTCTTCATCTCTGTTATTAAGTCTCTGCATACTCTGATTGCATCCCAGCATTTCTCTACGCTATCAGCAGCGCAAATCCGGGGCGGCAAGCCTGTCTCGCATTTGTTTTGAGAAATTGGAATCCGGGGCTTGAATTTTGCCTCTCTTCCTATGAAGTGTCTTGAAATATGATACATGTCTACTTTTTTCATTTTGCTTGTTTTTGTGGGGTTGCAGAGCTAAGGGGTGTTATGATTGGATACAAAACAGGTGTTGGATACACTTGTTTTGTATCCGGGTTGCGTGCCGCATGAAGGCAACTTTCCCGTGTTCTGCTGTGTACACAGCATTCACAGGCGCATTATATGCGCTCGTAATCTCTGCAAAGCAGAGATTCGCCTTGGCAAACCGGCGGGCTTGCCAGATTTTTTTAGCTTCCTCCCGGCGTGAGAGGAAACATGCTACCGCCTCCCGGATGGCAGCATCCGTGTCAAAATCCATACTCCGCTCCCATCCAGCGAAGTACTTTTCTGCGACTTTCATATACGTGTGGTTTGTATAGTGTACAAACCCTTTTATAAATTTATCCTTCTTTTGTGCCTGTGTCATTTTCTTTCTGTTTTTTATTTTATCTGCATTTTATCAGCTATGCAGGTTTAAGTGTTTAAATTCTGATTGTTTGTTAACACAAAGATAGTATCCAAACCCATACCACCAAATAGTTTTTAGCGTTCTGGATTGATATTTTTTATTGCAATGGATAAGTGATTGATTTTAAGAATGGTATGCCGATGTATATTTTTAAGAATATTTGTTTATATTCTTGGCATGATTCTCATTTTGGGGAAAGTTGTGGAAATTGTGGAAATTATTACCCGAATTGTTTTCCTTTTTCAATGGAATGGTTGGACCTTATGGTTAGCATAATAATATAATTAGCCCGGTCGCTGCTAACACATCACATAGAAGAGAGGGTAGTGGATTTTCACCGCTTCGCCGGGCTGTTTTTTAAGTTTTTTTTCAAATAGAGGGTGGTGTGTTAGCAGTGCTTTTGAAATATTTCTTTCTGCAATTATTCGTTCTTTATAATGCTTATTAATGTGTTTTTCAAGGGGGTTTATATATTCCTACTTATCTATGATTTTTTAATGAGGGGGTAAGGGTTTAACCGTTTGATAATCACAGAGTTACATAAATTCCTGATTATCTATGTTCTGAAGCCTGTTTTTTGCCAAATTTTGCTCATTTTTCGCTGTTTTCGATGTATCAATTTTTTCAAAATTAGTTCTGAATTTCTGAAATCAATGAGTTATATATAGTGAAAATCCGTAATGGCTTTAACAAAAAAAGTGGGGTTTTGGCGCTTTTTTGGTCGAATTGTCATTATTTAGTTTTGTTGAATAGATTCGTTATTTATTTTATTTGTTCTGTTTTTTACCGTTTTTTGGGTAGTTAAGTTACAGGTAGGTTACGGTTAGGTTACAGTTGCAACTGATTGACAGGTAATGAGTTGTGAAGGTTTTTGAACATATATTTCTACTTATCTATGTTCTCTAAAGTGTTGATAATCAATATTGTATCTTAACTTTTGATTAATTCTCTATTATAGAATAGGTAAGAAAAAAAAATGTATAGAGAAGGTATGTTTTTGGTAAAATCAATGAGTTATATGTATGTTAAAATGACAATACATAACTCATTGAAAAATGGAATTCTGAAAAAAAAAATAAAATTTTATTTTTTTTATCAGTACAATTAATAGGATTCCGAAAGTTACAGGTTACAAAACTTGTTTGAATTTCATGGCATGAAGATTGATAGAGGGCAGGAGTTTGTGTGATTTGTTCGACTTTTAGAGTAGTCTAAATTAGAGTTTTAGAGTAGTCTAAATTCGAGATTTAGACGAGCCTAAATTTGGGATTTAGAGTAGTCTAAAATCAAAGTTTAGATTAGTCTAAAATTATGGTTTAGAGTAGTCTAAAAGTTAGTTTTAGAGCAGTCTAAAAACGAAGTTTAGAGTAGCCTAAAATGCCGTGTTGGGTTATTTCAATATCCGTTTGCCCGGTTTATAGGTGAGTAACCCCTTTTCTTACAGGAACCGGTAGGGTAGGGGAGGGGCTGCAAGCTCACAGGAGGCGATTTAAGCCGATTTAAGCCGATTTATCCCCATTTGGCAGGGTAGAGTATAGCAAGTTTGATTCGAAGCGAATTTTGCCATGTTTATGAGCGAAGTTTGAAACTGGACATTATTAGACATTATTAGACAAAGACCCATTAGTATATTTCCTATTTAACATAATGCAAGTTATAGAACAAAATTGCCTTTCCTAACTTTCTCTTATGAAGAGTGCAGGATTCTTCCCAAGCTTGCCAAACCGAAACAGCAGGCATATACATAATCACAGAGGCGACACCTGGACTTTTAGAGGCGTTCCCCTGCCAGCAGGATTTACCTTTAGTAGTCCGATAAGCAGGCAGAGATGTTCGTGAAACGGGAAACAGATTAGAAGGTGCCGACATAAGTAAAAGCCTGTGTATGATGCATGTATATATGATGCAATAGTAAAAAGTTTTGACTGAATCTGACCCTACCCGGCTGAGCATTTCCGATTTCCCTGAGCGGAATGAGGGGGCTGGAAAATGGTAGTTACCTCGCAATACTATTAAACTCTCAAGGAAACAAAAACCTGCGGTAGTATAATAGATTCCGTGTCAAATGTTCGTGAAATACAAGGTATTAATGTAGAGCTTCCTCCGGTGGGGTATATAACAGACTATCGTACCGGGAAACTGACCCATGTAGGGGTTTGGAGTAATTACAAATCAAGGAAATCGCTTGCCCATTGGGAGCCAGATCCAAGATGGAAGAAATACGAAGAATGGCGAAAGGACGAACTTACAAGGCAAAAGCGGGATTCCTCTTATATTCATTCTGATTTAAAGAAATTCATTCAGGATTGCTGGCTTTACAGGCTGGGCGGGTTCTGGTTTATGAATGGTGGAGAGCCGGAGTATCTGACCGGGGCGCATTGGTTTTATTTGAGCTGTTACGAATTAGATACAGGGCTGCCAAAATATAAAGAGCTTGACCGGGACTATTTTTATTTGTGGAGCTGGGTACTGAAAACGGAGTGGTGCTATGGGTTAGTAGAGCTCACAAAACGGCGTGCAGGGAAGAGCTACCGGGCGGGCTGTATTGCCCTCGAATCGTCAAGCCGGAGCCTGAATTTCAATGTAGGGATTCAGAGCAAAACAGATGATGATGCGGCGAAGTTTTTCAAAAAGACAATTACCACCCCATATAGAAAATTACCCTATTTTTTCAAACCGAAGACGAATTTGCCGCAAAGCGGGAAAATGAGCGTTCGGGAATTGAAATTTGAGACCGGCAGCGTCCAGTCAGAGTTAGAGCTTGGAAGTGTTATTGACTACGGGTCGAGCGGAGAGAGCTATTATGATGGGCAGAAATTAAAGCTCTACATAAGGGATGAGGCAGGCAAGGTGGTTACGGCAAATATTAATGATGGATTTGATGTGGTTCAATTTTGCCTGAAGGATGACGAGGGAAGGATAATCGGCAAGTGCATTCATACGACGACCGTAGAGAAAGAGCGGGATAAGAAAGGCGGGAGAAAGGAGGAGAATACCTGCGACCGGAATTTTCTTAAGATGTGGAAAGAGTCGAATCAGAATGAACTCATAGACGGACAGACGGCAAGCGGGATGATTCGTTTTTTCGCACCGGCAGACCAGATGCGGCACATTGACAAATTCGGGCGGGCGGATGCAGAGACTGCCTATAATGAGATCATGCGGGAGCGGGAGCGGATAAAAGACAATCCAAGAAAGCTTGCAAACCTAAAACGCAAAGAGCCGTTGACGGAAAAGGAAGCTTTCCAAAGCGATGGGGATACAGCAGTCTTTAACCCGGAAATACTCAACAGTCGACTGGACGAATTGAAGTGGGTGAAGCCGCAATATCAGACAGGGAACTTTCAATGGAAGGACGGAATAAGAGATGGGGAGGTTGAGTTCTCACCTAACCCGAATGGGCGGTTTAAGGTGATGTATCTGCCAGAGAAAGGACAGGCAAACAGGGTCGTGAAATACGGAGGAATATTCCAGCCTGCGGGAAAAGAAAGTTTTAGCGCAGGAATTGATACCTATGACCACAGGCAGAACTCTCAAGGCAGCCGGGCGCATGGGTTATCGGATGGAGCTCTGGTGATTATGAAAAAATTTCACCCACTTCATGAAAGCAGGGTAGATGGCGGGCCATGCTGTATTTACAAGGCAAGACCCGCTCCGGAAGTGTTTTATGAAGACTGCCTGATGGCGCTCCGCTATTACGGCGTCCCGGCGCTGGTGGAAAACAATAAGCCCGGACTTTTAAATTATTTTGAAGACCGGGGACACTACGATTTCCTTGTCTGGATTCCCGGCAAGAATACCCCGGGGATATACGCAGGTACAAAATCGAACTCGTTCATTGCAGAGTTAACCGATCAGTTTATTACGGACAACATAAACACCGTTTATTACGAAGAACTTTTAGAGGACTGGTTAGGCTTCTCTCCGGACGACACTAATGATTATGACCTTGCTATGGCTTTTGGATATGCGCTGATGATGCTTAAAAGCGTATTCATCAAAGAAGCAAAACAGACAGAAGAGGTAGGGATTGAGGATGTCCTTTCGTTTTGGTAAATCACCCTCACCTCCTCACGGCAGAAACTTCTTCCCGCTCTCATCGCCCGGCGCTCCATGTTTCCGCTTAAAAGCGATTTGTTCTGAACGGCTCATAGCAAACCAGTCCGTAGTGGTAAGCCCATGCGTGTTTAACCACTCCTCTCTTTTTCTTGCATTCTCCGTTCGGCTGCTGGTTTTTCGGGGCATTTTGAGGCGAATCTTAAAGCGGACATCTTCGATAATATCAGCGACCTCCCGGTCAAAGGATGGTCTGGATTCTTTAAGCTCAATATTTACCCTACGCACTCTGGCCGCTACGCCGGAAGTCTCCCTATTGACAATAGCCCCCACTTCTTTATACTTCAACCCGCAGTACCGGTAAATGGTATAGTACAGGATTCTCCTTGCCCGGCGCACCGAAATCTCCATAGATGAAGATAAAATAATGGAGATAGGAATTTGCGTCGCATCAGCTACGACATCCATTGCAATTTCAGGGCTGACAAGTAGTTGTCTCCCTTTTTTGCTATACGTTCTCTTGCCCATAAGCGTGGATATACTCTTTTGAAATGATAATATAAGTTTTTCCATCAGGGAAGGTATAAAGCGACCGGAATTTTTCAGGGAAATAAACGATGCTTCCTTCCGGGGCATCCGACCCTGAAACCAGCCTGCCACAACCCTTCTTTTTAACCTTAGATAATTCTGTAAGCAATATCAACCTGCTTGCTACCGTGGTCTCCTCGACCTCTTCCATGATGCACCAGTCGCCCAGAGCCTGCCATTTCTTGCCTCTCCATACCGCCATTATCATCCAGTCTTCGGCACCCCATACCACCTCTCCCTCATGATGTAGTACCCGGTTATAGCGAACCTGATCGTCCACTATTTCATAATCCGAGATAAGCCGGTAATCGATTGCCACCTTTTCGCCCGAACGGATTCCTAAATTATTTCGCCCCCCTACACTATGCACTACCCCCTCGCAGGTCGCCCACTCCTCTTTTTTAAGCCAGGATGCGATGTAGATTTTAGCCCCGGATTTTGTAGTTATAGATTGCTGGAGGGCATCTTCTAAAATTACGAATACTTTACCCCCTGTTGGTTTTAAGCCCATGTTTGGTGTATTGAAAAAACTTGATTACACTCATTATACTACTTGACATACTCCCACCACTAAAGGTAGTGGGATTCATTACCGTCAACACAAATTGCAGGTGAACTACCCACTCACGCAAAGCGATGAGTGGGCTTCTCAACCCATACGCACAGCCTAATGGCTCACGTTAACGGTTGAAGGCTTTATCCGAAGCCCGAAGCTCTTAATATTTTTCGCAGCATTTTCATCTCTTTCATGATGAGTGCCGCAAGATTGACAAGTCCAAGACCTGTCTTTCAAACTTAGTTCTTTGAAAATCGTTCCGCAGGTGTTACACAGCTTAGAGCTTGGCTGAAATCTGCCAATGTACAGGATATTCTTTCCGTACCATTCGGCTTTGTATTCCAGCATAGTTTTGAACTTGTGCCATCCGACTTCGCCAATAGCAAGGGCAAGTTTTTCGTTCTGCATCATGCCTTTGATGTTTAAATCTTCAAGGCAAATGGTGTCAAAAGAACGGATGATTTGGGTACTTGCTTTGTGCAGATAGTCCTCACGTTGGTTTTTGATGTGTTCGTGAAGTTTAGCAACTATCAGCTTTTGTTTCTGATAGCTTTTACTTTGTTCCTTTGCACCTCTTTTAAATCTACGGCTCAACTTTCTTTGCTCTACCCGAAGCCTTCTAAGATTGTTTCTTAAATGCTTTGGATTGTCAAAGGTTGTTCCGTCTGAAAGAGTAGCAAAGGTTTTCACTCCCATGTCTATTCCAACGGATGTTTTTTCTCTGACAGGTTTTTTCTTCGGCAACTGTTTTTGGTTCTCAACCAGTATGCTTACGAAGTATTTGCCTGTTGGAGTTTTGGAAACGGTTACTGTTTTAATCTCGCCTTTGAATTGGCGGTGAAAAATACAAGTAACGTTTTTCAGCTTCGGGAGAAAGATGGTACTGTTCTCAAAGTCTGTTTTAACCCCTTGCGGAAACTGTATAGACTGCCTACGGTGCTTTGATTTGAATTTAGGAAAGCCGCCACCTTTAAAGAATTGGGTGTAGGCATTATCTAAGTTTCTCAAAGCCATCTGCAAGGTTTGTGAAGGACACTCATGTAGCCATTCGGCTTCTGTGTCTTTCAACTCCTTCATTTGGCTGGCAAGGTCTATACAGGTTAAATGCTTACGTGCAGATGCCCATGCTTGCAGCTTACATTCCAAACCTAAGTTGTAAACGAAACGGCAGCTACCGAAAAACTTAGCAAGTTGTTGCTTCTGTTCTTCAGTTGGCAAAAGGCAATATTTGTACGCTTTGAGCATCGGCGTAAAGATAGTAATTATTTCTTGTAAAGGGCGCAAGCCTGTGGGATTCCTGCACAACGCACGGGTCTTCTACCCCACGGTAGTATAATAAAAAGCAAATCGAAACTATGCCATCTATATCCGACATACTCAAAAAAATATCCAGAGCAAAAGACCACCTAAAAGATGTCGTAAGCTGGGATAAGGGCAATAATAGCCTTAAGTATATTTTGGAAGACATTACCGAAACGATAAAAGACAGAGGTGTTTTAGTGGTTGATAGCGTGAACTCTCTTGCCATGCTAAGGGGCGCTGACACCGGATTTGCGGTCGTTAAGAATGCGGCCATGTACCGCTTTCACAATAACACTACGCTCGCAGGGACAGAGGATGTGCTGGCAAATGGCGGGGGTGTCTGGATAAAGATTACCTACCTGAGAGGCCCGGAAGGCGCAAAAGGCGATAAAGGAGAGAAAGGGAATACGGGTGCAAGGGGAGAGAAGGGGGAGAAGGGCGATAGCGGAGATGGAAGCGTAGGAGCCATTAGGAGAATTTCCATTATGGGCAATGGCCCGGAAAACCACAATATCCTTCTCACGGACGATACGGTTGTATTTAGGATGACGGCTGGAAGTATATTCAACCCAACCGTGAATATATTCCTCCCTACCCAGGGTGTTCCGACAGGAAAGAAGTTTCATATAATAAATCTACCATCACCTACCAGCCCTCCAACCGGGCAGATAGAAGGGTTGCATATTTATGGCGTCCAAAATGACTTTTGGGTAGAGCCGGGGATTACAGTAAATCCGTATTCAGTTCAATGGTATTATTCGGCAAACTTCTTTATCACCCTCCAGTTCGATGGAAACGATTACGTAAGAATAGGATAGCATGACCGAGACAAGACTTTTACATGGAGGTGTAGATTCGGACACCGCCCCATACGGCATAGAAAATGGGGCGCTGCTAAATTCTGTAAATGCCCAATCTTTAATACAAGATAGCCAGAATTCAGAGGCGACCTCTTTTATTCCGGGAAATACGCCCATCACCCCCTTTGTTAATTTTTTAGGCGGAGCATTGTGCCGCCTTTTAGGAAAATGCGCCAGCAGCAACAATCAGCGCATTTTTTTATTTCTATGGGTGGACATTCCCGGAGGCATCTCTGAGAACTGTATTGTTAGCATAGACGTTAACAATGGGGCTACAAAAACCATCATCAGGGAAGGGTGGGTCTTTGGCGGCTTTGGCTGGACTGGCTCTCTCTTTATTGACTGCGAAGAAGCAGGAGGACTTTTATTTTTTACCGAAGAGAAAAACGGCGTAAGGTATGTAAATACCGAAAGCGACTATTCTTCCGGAATCGCTCAGGCGAACCTAAGCCTGACGCCGACTCCACCCGCAATCCCGCTCACGGCGCAGAGGGACACAGACGCAACCGTCATATCTAACATTCAATTTAAGGGCTACCAGTTCAGCTACCGGATAACAAATACAGATAACTTTGTTTCTGTGATGGCTCCGTACAGCCTGACAGCAACCCCTGCCAGTCCGAAGCGTGTAGCCCAGAACAGCGACTATGGCAACGTGATAGACGTCTCTGTTCCTACAGAACAAAAGTTCAGTTCCAATTGGAAGCGAATAGATTTAATTGTCCGGGACTTACAGACTGGAGCATTCCATGTAATTAAAGAATATTACCGGTCAAGCCAAAACGATGCAGCACTCATTAATGGACATAATTCAGGAACGCCCCTATCTTTTAGATGGACGGGGGAGAACTTGTACATTCTGGATGAAAATTACACGTCAAAGCAGTTTAGTAATATACCGATTGCGGCCCGGAGGCTCCGGCTGGCTGCAAGTCGCCTCCTTTTGGCTGGTTGCAAAGAAGGGTATGATACGCCACCTGAAAAACCAGCTTACCAGATAACACAGACCGTTGCACCTCTTCAGCAGCCCTCTAAAACCATGGTGCAGTCTTACATTTTGTATGCCAGAAAAAAAGAGAATTTTGAGGCATGGTTTGCGGTAGTTTGTCAGTGGCAAGGGAAATATTATCTGCTACCAAAGGAGGTTTCCGTTGGGCATATTGACAAGAATATGATTTGGTTTCCTACAAACTCCATGCACAAGATAGGGCAGTCAAAAACAGAGGATGAACTCTGGGCGGTTCCGCAGGAAATTTCTGCAAGCTCTTTGATTGAATTAAAAGAACAGCAAGACCCCTTCCTGCAAATGGTGGGGCAGTACAACCAGGTCGCCCAGCGCATTCGGTATAATATGGTGGCAGAGGCAAATGGCGTTGATTTTTTAGACACATGGGACAGGCCGCAAACAGCCTCTATTTATTATAAAGAGTTTATTATTGCATGGAACCTGCCGGGCAATCCGGATGACCGGGCATTTATGAGCGGCACAGATTATAAGGTGGGGCTCCAATACTATGATGCAAACCTTAGGAAAAGCGGGGTCATCGAACTGGAGCGAATCAGAATCCCGCAATTAAGCGCATGGCAGCCTAAAGTAACGACATTCCTGAACATTTCCCTGTCAAATAATAACCCTTCTCCGATACCAGAATGGGCGGAATACTTTTCGGTTACTCTAAGCCAGCAACAGACGTCCATTCGGGTTATGCAATATATCCCCGGAACAATCAAGGTAGCTTTTAAAGACGGGTTGGACGAGATTAAATTCAGAGGACTTTCGGACGCAGCTCATTCCGCCCCCGGGTTGACCCTTTACGGGATTGCCATACCTCTGCAGAATATAACAAAATACGGGTACGGATACGAATATTCCCCCGGGGACAAGATTACCCTTTCGGCAATCAAAACCGGAGGAGGCGCAGACCTGTTTCTTACCGGAGCCATAAAGGAGTTGTACGCCGGGTATATTATTATGGAATTAGACACAAGCCAGATTCCATACATGAGCAATGCCGTATCAGACAGTGGGCACTATATTTACAACTCAGGAGAAAACAATTTAGCGCCACCGACCACCGCACTATCATGGAATCGATTTACCGCAGAACTTCTGTTAAGGGCTTTTGATTACGACCTAAACGGAACCCCAAAGCCATGGCCTCCGTTTGCAAACGATGTCGCCAAAAACAGGCAGGGGTATGCCATCGTTACTATTTACAACGGAGCCGTCCCTGACCCCGAACTTTATGAGGTGGCGCAATTTGGAAAGATTTCGTCCGTTGGGTCGCAAAAACAGTTCTCACATTTTTTTAGCACAGGGACGCTTTTAGCGCAGATACAGGGCGACCATTATATCGTAGAGCGGGAAGGGAACGGGAGAGGTTATTGCCTGGCGCATACCCCCTACGAAAGGGATAACTTAAAAGCAATAAACGATACAGGAAGGGTAACTTTAAAAGACACTATTGGGCAGCGATACAACAAGATTATCCGCTGGAGCAACACCAATATACCGGGGAGCAAAGAGAATGGATATGCGAACTTTGACCCCGCAGACTATAAGCTCATAGAGGAAAATGCAGGTAATATTACATCTCTTGTCCTAACAACCAAAGGCATTCAGGAGGGTGGGCAAATGCTTGTCCTTTGCGATAATTGCACCTACGTAACCTTAATCGGACGACAACAAATTACAGACGCGTCCCAATCGGGAGCATTTGTAGCAGCCGCCCACGTTATGGGCGACCTGAATCCGATTGCAGGAAAGTGGGGCTGTCAAAATCCAAAAGCGATTGCTGAAATTAAAGGAAATGTGTTTTGGCTGGACGGAGTAAACCAGCTTGTAATCCGGTTTGGGGGCGATGGGGCAAATGAGGTATCAAAATACAAAGCATCCAGGCTATGGAGAAGCCTCCTTAGCGACCGTGCGGAACTTTCTGATTTAATCTCTTTTGGGATTAACCAGTACACAACAGACTTATTGATACATATTCCTCAAGTGCCTTTTAAGCGAAAGAAAACATTAAAGACATTCAATATTGAAGACCCGTTTAGCGCTGAATACCCCGACCAAAGGACGTACATATTTAACTGGAACACCAACACATGGAGAGGCAGCTATCACGGTGGGGGCGAATTTATTCAGGCAGGCAGCAAACTATTTAGCTGGCGAACATCCCGCCTGTTTGAGGAATTTAGCGGCACACCTGGAGTGTTTCAGGGCGTTAGCAGCAAAGCAATTATCTCAATCCCATTCAACGAAGGGTATCCCGCAATTAAATCCCCCCGCTCTTTGGTTATAGATAGCAGCCGGGCGCCCGACGAATGTTACATTGTGGCAGATGGGATGCCTCGTGGAGAAGGATTTGCATCTCCGATAAGCGCATGGCTGCGGAGGGAAGGGAGCTTTATGGCTCCGATTGGAAGGGATAGAAATGCGCCGGGTGCAGCAAATCCACAAGCATGGAACATGAGTGGAATTAATGGAGCAAGACTTAAAGGCAAACAAATAAAAGTCTGCCTTATCTTTGATTCAGCTAAAGGGGGTTTTTCTATTTCATCAGCAACCCTCATTTGGGAGCCGGCAGCAGGGCAGCCTCTCCGGTAGTATAATTCAACAGTATGGCAATCGGGAGACCATTTATATCTGCAAGCGATGTAGCAAAGGCGTTTACGCAAGACAATTCAGGAATCGGGAAGGCTGTTCAGGCGCTTGGTGAACAATGGGAGAAAAGAAGCCTCTATGAACAAAAGCGAAGAGAGCAGCAGGATTTGCTGTCTGCAAAATTAGCGGATAGTAATCTGTCTCCACTGATGAAGGCGACCGGAACCCCTTTTGACCAATACGCACAACAAAGGACTGGCGAAATCCTAAAAGGGTACAATGAATTTATGCGCCAGAACCCAAATGCAAGCTACCTTCAACAGCAACAATATTTCCTTGAAAATACCAGCGCACTTAAAAGCGAGATTCAAAACGCAGAGAAGCTTTCTAAGGCTATCTCTGACTACTCCGCTATAATCGAGAAGGAGTACCCGACCCTTGATCGGACAAAAGTAATGGAGGGGTTAAAAAAGTCGGCATGGTATGACGAACAGGGGAAACTTCGCACCCCAAGCGTAGATAACATTAACCCATTCCTTGCATCTTTAGATAAGGATGATGTTTACAGGCAATACATAAATCCGGACGCACTAACCGACACCATGGTTAAAAACATGGACAAGTTCTTTCCGGAATCTCAAAGAAATATCCCCATAGACGGCACTCCGTATTATTGGGATGCGAGCCTTCGCCCCTTCGAGCAACTGAACACAAAAACCGGGGAGCGGTATATTGACCGGGAAAACATAAAGATTGGAGACAGCGAAATACCGGTATTGTCCTCTGGTGTTTATAACCAGCTTAAAACAGATCGGAACTTTCGCATAGCTACTTTAGACCGGTTAGAGCAACTAAAAGAGCGGGTTCCGGCAGTGGCTAAATTAGACGAAGACGTGCAACAAAGGCTGGCGGCAGGAATGGTGATGAATGAAATCGGGGTAAGGGGCAGCAAAAAAGCCCCCGTTAAGCGGGTTAGCGAAGAGGCTAAATGGAAGTTGCAGCAACAAAAAGAAGCAAGAGTAGCAAGACATCAGAGCGCCATGGAAGGGATAGCCAGAGAGCGGTTAAACATCTCTAAGCAAAGAGCAGCAGGTGGGGGTAGCGGAAGACAAAATGTGGCGCAACAGTTTATCGGTGTTCTAAACAACGAGCCAGAGGCGATAAAAAAAGCGCACTCAACGACCATTAATCCGGTTATCTTTGATGCGATGAATATCCCTCGAAACCTCCAGCCGGTGGAGGCTTACGACCTTACCAAGTCGGTAACCGGCGGGCTGATTGACCCGAACGACGGAAGCGGAAGGAAGATAAAGGTATTCAAAGACAAGAACAGCGACCGAATTTTTGTTCAAAAGTATATACCACTGCCTGCCGATGACAAGAAAGACGGCATTAACTACGCTCCATCTGGCTGGCAGGAAATACCCAGAGAGCAAACCATTAATTTCGTAAACTCCATTGCATCCCAACTGAATAAAAAAACAGTTGACTATCCAACTGAATTAACAGAGCCGGCAGCGCAGACATCCTCCGATTATAGTTTGCCAACTGTTGATGATCCTGATTTAGAAAGCGACATTGAAGCCTATTTAGAAACCTACATGAACGAGTATTAAAATGCCAGATAAAGATCCAAAACAGCAAAACGCAGGACTACCATCCTACGGATCCCTTTTAGACTTAGCGCAGCAGTCCGGAAAATCCATTCAGCTTCCGCAAGAAGCCTTTAAGCTATCTCCGGAGCAGGAGCAGTCTGTATCCTCTGCACCCAACAAGCAGGCATTAGGAGATTTTCTTTCCGGAGAAAATCAGGCGAGAGCGCAAAAAAATCTGGCTATTCAGAAAAAGGAATACGAGCAAAGAAAAATAGAGCAGGAGCAAAGGGCGGATAACGCTTTAATGCAAAAAATAACCGGAGACATAAAAGCTAAATTCCCGCAGGCTCCTGACGAAATGATTACAAGGCTTGCTACAAAAAAATTAGGGCAGGTAAAGCAGAGGGCACACGACCGGCACGAAGCTGCCCTGATTCAAAAAACGAATAGCATCGGAGACGAAGCCTTTAAGGCGATGGTTGACTATAATGGGGCAAAAAACAAGATTGACCCATTTGCCAGAGGGCTTTATAAGCCAACGCAACAGCAAGGCGCATTTTCAGGAAAGCTTAAAACAGACTTCTTAGAAAAGGATGGAAAGCTGAACCCTACTATAAAGCGACAAACAATCGAGCTGGCTGGCGGCGTAAACGCTTCACCGGAACGTATGAGGGACGCTTTTCAGGCAATCGTAGAAGATAAGGTGGATGATTTTCTAAGCACACCCAGCGAATACAGCCAGGCAGTGCAAGCCCTTTACTACGCTGCACACCACGACAAAACGCCCGGCTCTTACAAAGCTACACTTGCTGGCATGAGGGGATTGAGGGGGACATTAGACTTTTTAGCGGGGATAGCCGTCCCGACACTTAATGCGCTCGGGAAAGACAATGCCACTGTCGGAGATGTTACACAGTTTACCCGAAAACTACTCCCCGATCCAACAATAAAAGGCCCAAACTACCTTTCTGAACGTAAACTTAAAGACGATCCATGGGCGTACTTAGACGCAGCCCTTAACGAAGTTGTGGGAACTGCCGCAGAATTTGCAGCCCCCGCTATCATTATGCGTGGATTGGGTATAAATCCCGGCTCCAGATTCTTTTCAAATCTAACCAAAGCAGGGCAGAAAGCAGTAACAAATGTAGCAGCAAGAGGGCTTGGCTCTTCTGCAAATAAATTAGCCACCTTGGCAAGCAAGACGCTCAATAAGCTGGACGGCAGCCTTGCTATTAAATATTTGGACAACGTTGTCAGCGCCGCAAAGACAGCCGCTCCGCAAATTTATGCCTCCTACTATGACCAGGCAATCCAGTTAGGATACGCACCGGAAGAAGCCGCAGACTGGGCAAAGAAAAGAGCGGGTATCAACATCCTCACCGAAAGTATTTACGGCCCATTTCAGGACAGAGGGCTGGGTAAAAAAGCATTGATAAGAGGGTTGCAGACCGAAAGCAGAGCAATCCCATCGCTTTCTAAATCCCTGCTTGAAAAAGGAAAAGATTTAGGCGAGGCGGCCATTTTTGGAACGCTGGAGGAGTTTTCAGGAAGCATCGCTGATGCTGTACAAGACTTTAGAGACCAGAAGAAGCGGGGAGAAATACCCGAAGATGCAAAATTTGATTGGGAGGGCATGTGGACTGGCGCAGCCGAAGAGGGTTTTGTCGGTGGTCTTGCAGAGGCTATGATGCGTCTTGTAGGGGGGCACGGCAGACCCCTTCACAGGATTCAGGAGACATCTATCCTGCAAGCCCTCGAGGATGAAAGCGGCTTTAAAAAGGCACTGCAAAGCCAGGTAAGAGCAGGCAATATAACACCGGGAAAGGCAGGAGAACTCCTTGGCTTTATCAATGCCATAAAGCCGCAGGTAGAAGCCGGCAAGAATAAAAAACTATCCGAACCCGCAGCCCTTCGGTACGGCATTGAGAGGGCGAGGTTAGAAGAGGCTACAAACCGGTTTCATCAGGAGCAACAGTCTGAATCACCAAACGTGGACAGGTTAATGGATTTAGGGGAAAGGATAAAAGCATCCAGAAAAGCCCTTGAAAAAATAGAGAACGGAACCGACTTAGGAATGCGGGTGGTGAGTGGGCGGGAAATGGCAGCCATTGCAACCCGAACCACCCCGACAGAAATTGCGCCCGAACAGGCAGCAGAAATCGAAATCAATGCACCTTATCGAGGTGAAGACACTTCTCTGGACACTTACCGGAACGACCCTGAAATCGCAGAATTGGTAGCCGTAATCGGCAACCCCGATGTGGCGACAGAATATCAGGAACAAATGATGGAACTCCGGGCTCAGGCAGCAGAGATTGAAAACGCATACAGGGAGCGAGTTGACCCAAATACCGGCATTACCCTTGTGCCCCCAAAGCAAATGACCCCGCAAGATGCACAACGCCTTTCCGAATTGCAAAAGCAAATGATAGAGCTTGCCGAAGCGCATCCGGTACTCAACCGGCACGAAGGAGCCATTGGCTTTCAGTCGCAAGGGGGGGTTCCGGTAATTATAGGTGAGAATGGCAAAGTAATCGATGGTAAAAAAAGAATTGCAGAAGCTATTGCAGCGGGAGAACAGACCATCAGTGCGGTCAGGTCTATAACCAATGAGGAGGCAAACGAGGCGATAAATACGGCTACCGAAGAAATTTTTGGACAATCAGAGCCAGATTTTGAAGGGTTAAACGAAAACGAAGTTCATCTTTTAGGAAGAGCCGTAGAGGCGTTTTCTAACCACGAGATGGCGCATAATGGTTACGAAGCGGCGGCGGAACTTCTCTTAAATGAAGGCGTGCCCCCTGCGGAAGTAAATAACTACCTGAAAAGAATTCAGGGCGAAACCATGCCGGAAGCCATGCTGGAGCAGGTAGTAAACAGGACGGTTAAGAAGGGAGCAGAGCAAAACACAGAAACCCATACCAATACATCCACCAATACATCCACGGAGGAAAGAAAAAAGATTGAGCAAGAGCGAGATTCGGCGTTAGAAAAGTTGGGAGGCGAACCTCTATTCCCAATTGACGCAGAACCAACCCCGGAGCAACAGAAAGCAATTAATGAATGGAGGGATAAAAAAAGCGAGATTGAATCAAAACACAATGCCGAATTGGAAGCCCTCGAAAATAAAACAGAAAATAAACCTACCTTAGAGCAAAAAGAAAATGGGAAAACCAAAGAGACCACATCCGAGCGATCCGCTGTATCCTCTGAAGATGGCAAAAGCAAGGATACAGCTATCGAAGATGATAGCGGAGGACCTAAAAAGAAGAAGAGAACAAAAAGTGAAGACCAGCGAAGAGCCGAAAGGCAAAGACGGATAGACCGGCAAAAAGCCTTAGCCCGGGAAGTGTTCGACCCGCTGGGCGTGGTATTGCAATATTTTATTGCCGGGGGGAAGATTGCCACAAGTGATTTTTACAACTTGTTTGACATAACCCCCAAAGATGCAAAGCCACGCCCCGGGCAAAGAACGAACGCAGAGCAGCGCAGGAAAGGGATCTGGGCGTACAGAAATGGTGCGCCTACCATTCGGGGGCTTGCCGAATCGCTATGGACAGAAGATATTACAGGGAGATACGACGATTCCGACTATGTAAACGCCATAGAAGAAGTTCTTACCGGCTTTGAAAACCCCTCACACATGGTCGAGTACATGAACGAGGCGTACAAAACTCATGACGAATTACTTGACGAGGAATCTTTAGCTTATGAGCAAGAGGTTAAAGAAGAATTAGACGCTATTGCAGAGATGTTTGCCGACGAGCAGGTATTAGACATGCTGGAGGCGGATGAACAAATAAGAGATGCCTTTTATAATTCTCCTGAGTTTGAAGCTCTGCTCAAGGCAGATAAAGAAGCAAACATGAGCGAACAGGATCTGCTTGAAGAGATGCCCGACGAGTATAAAGACCGGTTCATTGAGGCGATGGTAAACGACGATTTGGATGCTGCTAATAATATTTTAATAGAGGCATTTAATCAGGCGCAAGAGGAGACGGATGCAGAAGTGGAGGCACAAAGGAATAAGATAGAAAACTTAAAAAAGGAAAGAAGGGCTGAAAAAAACAAACTCCTAAAAAGACAGTCCGATGAAGCGCAAGGCGAAGGATTAGACGCAAGCAACGAGACTATCCGAAGGAGACTATCAGAATTAGATCGAAACATTGAAGCTCAGGAAAAGGCATTAGAAAAACTTACTAAAGAAAAGCAAAGAGAAAAAGAAGCTAAAGACGCTCAGGAGAAGTCTGCCAATTTATTTACGCCCGAAGAGAAGAAAACTCAAAAAACTCGCAAGCCAAGAGTAACGGAGCAGTTATCAAAAGAAGCGAAAAAAGAACTGGACGAGGCATGGGATGACCTAAACAACCTGCTAAACGAGGGTGTTAGCACAAGCCCGGAAGCAGAACTGAAAAAACACATGGCAGCCACAAAAGTAATCGGCATGGCTGCAAAATATGGCATCTATAAATTTGCCGATATTGTTGCGCTGGGCATTGAAAAATTAGGAAATGCTGCCGATGCCCTGTTCCCATACATTAAAAAAGCCTACCTTTCTTATCAGGCAGATGTAACGGATGATATTTTAGAGCAGATGGATTCCGTTTCAGATGTTCGTAATTTCGACTATCAAAAATTCAAAGACAATGTACTTGATACCACAGGAGACAGCCAACCAGATAGCGGCGACACAGCCAATCCAACATCCGAAAATGCAGAAACTGTTTCAGGGGAGCGAGGAGGAAGCCGACCAGATGGAGAGCAGATGGAGAAAGGAGATAGCCAGAGAATCGGGGCAACAAATCGCCCGGGCCATGGTAGCCTTTTCGCCCCTACTTCTGGAGCAGGCAGCCATAACGAATCATATAAACCTATCGGAGGATTACAGCCTGAGACAGATAATGCCGGAGCTATTGACGGCAGAGGAGACGGCATTGTTGGCACAACAAGAGTACAACCTGACGGCAGCCGAAGTGAAAAAGTTAACCCTGCTACTTCGCAAAGAGCAGGCAGCTTTGCCGAGCGGGAAAAACTAAAAGCAGCCGAACAGGTTAAAGTCGAAGGCGCAAAATACAAAGAGCGGGATGCGGACAATATCCGACAAACGCTCCCCTATCTTTTGCCAGAGCAGCAAAGGGACGTACAAAAAGCAGAAGACCGGTATTTTGACCCTGCGCAAAAAACCAAAGAGAAGGCAAACGGCAAAGGAATGCTCTTTACTAACGGCACAGGAACTGGAAAAACCTTTACTGCGCTGGGCGTTATTAAACGATTTGCCATGCGGGGTAAAAAAAATGTGCTTATCGTTGTTCCTTCGCAGGAAAAAGTATCAGACTGGCAAAGGGACGGGCGAAAACTACTCTTAGATATCGCCCCCTTAGAGAGTACAACAGACGGCGGCAAGCCAATGGCGGTAACTACCTATGCGAACTTCAGGGCAAATGAAGAGCTCCTAAAAAGAGACTTCGACCTGGTTGTGTATGACGAGAGCCACCGGCTTATGGAGAGTAAAACCGGTGAAACGTCCAGCACTACGCTAACGCATTATCTAATTGGCAATAAAGACGAACAGGCTGCACTTCAACGCCTCACGCAGGTGCACCCTTTATGGAAAGAGGCTAAAAAATTGCAGGAAGATTTAAGAGAGGCGGCTAAAGAACGAGATGAGAGGCTAGAGAAAAACATAGAGCAAAAACTCGACAGGATTAAAGAGAAGCAGAGAGAGCTTTTACCCGGGCTTAAAGAAAGAGCGAAAGCGGCTGCGGAAAATACAAAGGTATTATTCCTCTCCGCAACCCCTTTTAAGGCGCATTTTAATCTCCGGTATGCAAATGGTTTTTTATTTGACTGGGGCAATCAGGAATCCCGGCAGGGGCATAGCAGGGTGGATGCCGAAAGCCAGTTTATGCTGGATAACTTTGGCTCCGCTTATGAATGGAAATACCACCGTCTGCAAACCAAAAGCGACAGCAATCCAGAGGCAGTAGCCATGCAGGAGGTGCAATTTGCCGAAAAGCTTATGCGGGACGGCTCCATGAGCGGGCGCACCATCAATTCGGAGATGGACTACTCCAGAGAATTCCCTTTGGTGAGCGGCTTTAACAGCACCCTTTTTAATAAGGCATTTAACGATATTTTTAACTACTCCGAGGGCAGGTTCAGCCGATTGAGAGATACTGCCGCAAAAGTGTTTCATAATTACAATTACTCTACCCAGCTTTTTGAATCCCTTAAAACGGCGATGTCCATTGACCGGATTAAGGCGCACCTGAATTTAGGGAGGAAGGTGGTAGTGTTTCACAGGAGGCAACAAGCCAGCGTAACGCCACCCTTTGCGACTATTCTAAATCAGGTGCGGCTGGAAGCGCAGACAACTATTCAAAATCCAGACGCATCTGCAAAAGACAAAGAAGCGGCGGCAGAAGCAATAAACCAGGTGGATTTATTTGAAGAACAATACGGAGAACTTTTGGATTACGAGCAAACCCTAAACTACGCATCAGCCGTAGAGCAAATTTCAGAAGCATTCCCGGATAAAGCGGTATTCTTTAACGGCAGGGTGGATAAAAAAACAAAATCACAGGCGATTAGAGATTTCAATACCGATGGGAGCGGTAAAAACATCTTAGTCGTACAGGAAGAGGCAGGCAAGGAGGGTATTTCTTTACACGACGTAACCGGAAAGCATCAGCGGGCGCTCATAAGCCTTAGCATGCCGAACAGCACAATTACCGCATTGCAGGTAGAGGGGCGAATATACCGAATTGGGCAGGAGAGCGATGCAATATTTGAGTATCCATTATTGGGATTGGATTTAGAAACCGCTTATTTTGGACAAAACCTAAACCGCAGGCTAAGCACGACTGAAAACTTAGCCGTAGGGAGCCAGTCCAGAGACCTGACCCGCTCTTTTGCAGAGGGCGTTCTATTTAATTCAACAACTGACCTGCCGAATAATAAGCAGGGGAAAGGGGGGAAAGAATTTGATGCCAAGTCGGAAGAAAATCAAACACCTTTCCAGAAGGCAAAACTTATTTATGCTACCAATCAAAAAGTGCGGGGCAAAAGAGACCAAAGGGCTGGAGTGGATTATTTCGCAACCCCGGAACCTTTAGGGCAAAAAATGGTGGAATGGGCAGGGCTGAAGCCAGGAGAGCACGCCTTAGAGCCGTCTGCCGGACACGGAGCCATTGCGATGTGGATGCCAGCGACAGTGGCAACTACGGCAATCGAGCCTTCGTTTGAGTTGTATTCCAAGTTAACCGGACGTGCGCAGGGAGCATCTAAAAAAGTCCTCAACCAAAAGTTTGAAGACCATAATATCATCAATAAGTATGGCGGCATTGTCATGAACCCCCCGTTTGGGAGTGGCGGCAAAACCGCTATGGAGCATATCGAAAAGGCATTCAAACATCTTCGGGACGGAGGTAGGATTGTTGCCCTTATTCCGAAAGGCGCAAGTATGGATAAGCGGATAGATGCGTTTTTAAATACATCTGATGCGCACCTTCGAGCGTCCTTTGATTTGCCAACATCTACCTTCCAGCAGTCCGGGACAAGTGTAAGCACCCGAATTGTAATTATTGATAAAATCTCCGAGCCGGATGGAAACATAGAATCATCTTCAAAAGATTTTAGTTACGCAGAGACAATTAACGACCTATTCAATGCTATCGAGCACGTGAGTGCACCGGAAAGAGTGGCTGCAAAAGTAGAAGCAGAAGCAGAAAGCGAGGGGGCAAAGACCGAACCCCCACTTCTTAAGCCAGTCGAAGAGCATAAAAATACCAGAACAGGGGAAATCCAGTATAAGGTAATCCCTGCCACTTATTTGGGCGATGATTACAGCCGGATAAATGAGATCGCCAAAAAGCACGGAGGGTTTTATAGCCGGTTCGTGAAAGGTTTTTTGTTCAATAAGGAAATTGATGCAAAGAAGTTTCATGAAAGTGTTGAACCCGTGAAGGGTAATAAGATTGCCGATTTGCAGGTTTCATCAAAAAACTTTAAAAGGATAACCCCAAAAGCATTCAACCGTTTACTGGACAGGCTAAAAAAAGCCTTCCCCACTTATGCAAAAAAGGGGGCTATCATTACCACCCAGCAAGAGTTGGAATCAGCATTAGAAAGGAATGGGTTAAGTCTGGAGGATTTTATGGACAAGGTTCAGCTCATGCGCACCAGAGACGAACAAGTGTACGGCGCAATTTTGCCGGACGGAACTATGTATTTGGATGCAGAAAACATGAATGCCAATACTCCTATCCATGAGTTTGGGCATGTTTGGCAAAGGTTACTCCCCGACCATTTCGCTAAAGGGGTAAAGCTGATGCAGGAAAGCAAAGAAGGTAGAAAGCTGTTTAATCAAATAAAAGAAAACAGTGCATACGGACATCTGACAGACCAGCAAATATGGGAGGAGGCACTTGTTACTGCAATCGGGAATAAAGGCGAATCAGTATTTACCGGAGGCAAACTAAGGGAGTTTACAGAGTGGCTAAAAAGAATGTGGGCTAACCTTTCTGCAAGGCTCGGATTTGAAGTGAATGCCGATACAAAATTTAATACATTTGTAAGTAAGGCAGTATCTGATATTTTAAATTCACAAAATGAAAAACAAGAAAACGAAAAAAGCGAAAAAATACCCGGAGGCGAAGATTCCGGTAACGACAACCGCTCCGGTTCCGGTAAAGTACAACGGGAAGATAATTCCGGTAACGATAAGCATACTGGAGATGAAAGAGATGAATTTATAAAGCTCATGCAGTCGCTGGGGTACAGCAGGGAGGCGGCATTAAAGACGTGGGAAGGGAGAAGCGTAGCGCCTAAAAGGTCGGATTCTGGACAGGCAAGAACAAAAAGAGCTTACGAACAAATTGCAGGGCTATCTCCCGCACCTCGGTCTGCCACAGGAAGAATACCGGTTGCCCCCATTATTGGAGGGCGACCAAAACAGTTATCTGAAATCATCTTTAATGCATCCAAAGGGTTAAAGCAGCGAATATTTTACGGCAGACCAAGAGGGCAAAGAGGCTCTTTAGGCTCCTACGCCCCCGGCAATACAGCACTCACTATCCGCTATAACAACGACCTGGACACCACAGCGCATGAGCTTGGGCACTCTATGGACGACCTGTTCAATATTATGGATAGTCCAGGAGCAGCAATTGAGAGTGAACTAATGCCATACGCCGTGCATGGCAGCCCTGCCCCTAAGGGGCATCCAAACCCAAGAGCGTATGAGCTTGCAGAAGGATTTGCCGAGTTTGTAAGGGCGGTAATCGTCAACCCGGAAGAGGCAAAAAGACAATTTCCGAATACTTATGCGCTATACGAAACAAAGATACCGGAAGGGTACAGGAGCGCACTTAATCAGTTCGGCATAGACATCAGGACCTTCATGGGGGCGACAAATATTGATAAAATTAAAGCCAACATACAGCTCACCCCGAAGCGGAAGCCTTCGCTTGTTGACATTCTTTTAAGCAGAGACCGAAACGGGAATGAGTTCTATGTGCATTGGACGCATCGGGTGGCATCTAACTATACTAACCCCTTTAAAGTCTTTGAGCTTGCAGACAAGTACCTAAGAAAAGTTAGAGACATTGGAGACCCTATGCCTGCTAATGACCCTATCCTGCTTGCCCGACTTTTCGCAGGAGTAGATGGCAAGGTTACTGAAATCCTGACAAGCGGCATGATTGACAGCGAGGGGAACCCGCTCCTTGCTGATGGCACTGTGGTAACCTATGGAAAGGACGGGGAAATAGTTAAGGACGGAGAACGGATGAACCTAAAATGGCTTTTTGGGGCCTTTGACAATTCAGACGAAGCAACGGTTCGGCAGGAACGAGAAGATACGATCGCCTATATGATTGCAGAGCGCACCGTGGAGCTTGGAGAGCGATTTGGCAGAGAAGATGTACTAACAGGGATTGGCGGAGGTCTTATTAAAGATATGGATGTTGCCAAGGCAGCCCTGCAAGAATTTAATAGCTGGGATAACGAAAAGAAAGCCCGCATCAAAGAATCAGCGGAAAGGTATCGCAAAATGGCAGATTCTGTACTGAAGTACATGGTAGCGAAAGGGCGGCTAAGCCAGGAGCAGTACCTGAAAATAAAAGCAGACAACACCCAATATGTAGCCCTGCAAAGAATAGCCGAAGCAGAGCCCGGAGAGGAGATTCAGGTTTACCGAAAAAAGGGGGGTAAAGGCATAGGAAGCCAGACTGAGGTACTTCACTCGGTTAAAGGTTCCTCTAAGACAATTCAAGACCCTTATACATCTTTGTTTGATACTCTTTACAAAGGCGTTAAAGAATCTGACCGAAACGAAGTAATGCTTGCATTTAGGGAGCTACTCGTTAGCAACAGAGGGATGAATCAAGGCTTGCCCGAACGTATTGCAGACATCGCCAAGCAAGGGAAGCAGGGAGACCCAAATTCAATTACTATATGGGTGGACGGGAAGCCGGAGTATTGGGTTTTCCAGAGCGACCTTTACCGTTCTCTGAAAGGCATGGAAGGGATTAATTCACTCCTTAAAGTGCTTACAGCCCTGCCAAGACTGCTTCGCTGGAGCGTTATCCACGCCCCAACCTTTGCACTTCGGAATATTATCAGGGATACTCAAGATCGGTTAATTAAGAGCTACAACAATACGCCGGAGAATTGGTTTGGGTTAAAATCTTTTACCGGCAGCAAAGAGCACTGGGGCGAAGTCGCACGAATGGGAGGGCTGAATGCAGGGTATTACATGCGAGACCACGACAGTTATTATGGGATGATGAGCGAGGCTATGCGCCAGGTCGCTCAAAAGAAAAACACACTTCTTTTAAGTAGAGGCGGCATAGAGAAAGTATGGGGGCGATATGAAAAGATTCTCTCTTATTCGGAAACTATAAACAGAGTGGCGGAATACCGCTCTGCATTTCAGGAGGCAAAATCGGAGGGCATGGACAATTACAACGCCCGGCTTTACGCAGCATTCCATAGCAGAGATCTTTTAGATTTTGCGCTTATGGGACACCACATGCGCATTGTTAATCAGTTAATCCCTTTTTCAAATGCCGCCGTCCAGGGGATTCGCTCATCGGCAGTCCGAATGAAAAAAGACCCTATGGGATTCGCTTTCAGGGTGATGCTTTTTTCTATGGTGCCGTCTTTAATTGAATGGCTTCTTACCCGTGGCGACGACGAAGACAAGGAAGAATACGAGGCTATGCCGGACTATCAAAAAGATATGTTCTATAATTTCAAGGTGGGAGATAATACATGGATTGCCATCCCTAAGCCTTACGAACTTTCCCTCTTTGGAGCAGGCATGAACAGGGCGCTCAGCAAAGCGAACGGCAACGAAAACGCTTTTGATGGGTATGCCGGAAGTGTAGCAAAGTCCATGCTTCCAATTGACGAGGGCGACATTAGCGGACCGTTACGCACCATAGTGGAAGCCACTGTTAATTACGATTTCTTTAGAGAAAAAGCGATTGTCCCATACTACGAAAACGGATTAGACCTTGCGCTCAGAAACACACAATCTGCATCTCGGATTGGGCAGGCAGTGCAAGCCGTCGCCGGCATAGATGCCCGAAAGGCAGACCATGTCATAAAGGGGATGACTTCGTACTATGGGAATTACGGGCTTAAACTCAGCAACATAGGCAGAGAGGATGGCGAGAAGTTTAATTTATCAGACCTTGGATTCTTCAAGCAAACGCCTGCCTATAACAGCAAGCCGGTTCAGGAGTACATGAAGCTGGCAACGGAGTTTGGGCTTACCGGGAAAAGGGACTACCGGGAATTCTCAAAGCTGGTGCGAGAATATTTTGAAGCTACCGACAATAAAGAGAAGGCAGAAAAGGCGAGGTTATTAAGAAATTACGCTGAATTTCATTTAGAAGTTCTGGAGAAGCATAAGGATAAAAAGTTACTCAAAAAACTAAAAGATGCAAACCGGTAAATTCCCATGTACCTCCTGCGGCGCATGTTGCAGGAGGGCGCATCTGGTTCCTGATTTCCCGGAGCCGGTAAAAGAAGATGGGTCGTGCACCCACCTGAAAAAAGGCAACACCTGCGCTATTTACGAGACACGCCCCCTAATTTGCAGGGTGGATGATATGTACGAACAGTTCTTTAAAGAAAAAGTAAGCAAAGAGGATTTCTATGAGGCAAACCTTGCCACATGTCGAATGCTTCAAAAAGAAGATGGGGTTTAATACTCCGTATCTTCTATCTGCACTTCCATATCGTGCATTTGACGGCGCATCTCTACGCTACTCATATTTAACTGGTCAATCTCTGTCCGGCTACCCCTCATTTGTGTTTTCAACTGCTCGTTTTCTCTGAACAGTCGGTAGCTCATGACCAAATTTGTAATCAGAAAAACAAGGGTTAAAAAAGCGAAGATTGCAAGGATATTTCTTTTCATAGTATGCAAACATACGTTTTATTTCGGGGGTAGTATAATAAAATCAAAATTAAGGCAATGCCACTACCAATTATAGTTCCTCTTGCGCTGGCTGCCGCATCCATGATACAGGGAGGTGTGCAGGCATCAAAGGCGGCAAAGGCAAAAAAGAAAGCAAAAAAAGATTTTGACCGGTCTATGGCAGACCGTCCAACATACAGCGAGAGCGAATCTTCCAGACAAGCACTGGCAGAGGCGCAGAGCAGAAAGAATGCAGTCAGTCCGGGCGTAATCATGTCTTATCTTCAGGCGCAACAACAAGCCGCTAACCAGCAGGCAGCTATTGACCGGAACGCCATGAGCGGGGCAGAAGCCTTATCGGCTGGAAGCGCACTGAACGCTGCGGCAAACAGAGTACTCCCGCAACTTGCCGCAAATCAAGACCAGTACCAGCGAGCCAATCAGGCAGACTATTACCGGGCTTTAGAAGGTAGGGGACGGCAAGAGGAACTGGTCCAGGAAGATAAGATGGCAAGGTCTGCCGATAACGCTAATTACGCATTAGGCATGGCGCAAGCAGAAGAGGCGAGCAGACAGGCAGGCGTGAACAACTTGATTAGTGGCGCAATTTCAGCGGCATCAACCGCTTATGGAGCGTCTAATCCTTCGTTCAGAGGCAGGACAATCTCAAAAGAAAGCATAGCCTCCATGCCCACAACACAGACGAGCGCCACGCCGCTGGCAACTACACGTCCGCAAATCCAACCAAGGGTGCCCGCAGGAAGGTACGACCCGGTTACCGGAAAGTTTATCCCTGCTCTTAGAATAAACCCATACGGGATTTACCAAAGGCGCTAAACACACGTGAATGGCCAAGATTGAAAACTTTGAAACAGCAACCTTTCCGGATGAGGCAGAGAACCCGGCAAAAAAGAAAGAGGAAGCGTGGTTATTGCAATATGCAAGGGCTGCGCTTAACTCCTACAATTCATTAGGCGACAGAACAATCGGCTATAAGAGCCGCAAATCTTACGATGAAGTAAAAGCCTACGCTTTCGGAAGGCAAGACACGACACCCTATAAGAAGGTTTTAAGCCCAGGCGATGACCCTGCGCAAAACAGAATGGTGGTTAACTGGTCTGTGCTCCCAATCATCCCCAAGTTCAGGCGCACAGCCGTTGGACTGGTGCAGAAAGGGCAGGATTATAAAATAACCATAGACCCGATAGATGCGCTGGCAAAAAACGAAATTCAAGACGAGATAAATACGATTCGAGGTAAAATCCTCATGCGCAAAGCCTTGGAGATGCAGCAAATGCAGGAGATGGGGCAGGTCCCTGAATTGCAGCAGATGCCGGGAGAGCCAGAGGATTTAGATGGAGTTGAAGTGATGGAGACCGGCATTCGGCACAAAACAGCAATGGAGGCAGAGCAGGTGGTGGAACTTGTCTTTAGCCAAAACAATTACGAGTACATTCGCAAGCTTTGTATCGAATCGCAATTTGATTATGGCATCTCTATTGTAAAAGACTACGAGGAAGGCGAGCGGGTGAAAATCCGATTCTGCGACCCCCGGCGTATTATTATGAATTACTGCCATCAGCCGGACTTTAGCGACCTCCGGTATATTGCCGAAATGGTAAGCGTTCCGGTAAGCAAGCTGGAAGCAATAACGCAGGGGCAAATATCTAAAGAGGATTTAAAAACCCTTCATCATCAGGCGCAATCGGGCACATCCCCTATTTCTAAATACTTTTCTCAGGAAAGAACTTTTACCCAGTGGTGGGAGAAAGGGACGGTGATGTATATGGATTTGGAGATTAAGTCTATTGATCACATCCCAATTGAGGAGCGAATTAATAAGAGGGGGAATTTAAAATACGGCAAAACGAAGCCAGGGAAAGCAACAAAAATAAAGAAGGTCGAAAACATTTATCAGGTCAAATGGATTGTTGGGACAGATATTTGTTTTGACTACGGAGTAAAAAGAAGGTTGAAAAGAGACCCAAAAGACCGCTCATGCGTAAAATTCTCTTACCATATTGAAGCCTCCGACATTAGCGACATGGTGGCGTATAGCCGGACGGAATCTTTAATGCCTTACGCAGATGCTATTCAGCTTGCATGGTACAAATTACAACACGCACTCAATAGCGCCGTTCCAAAAGGGGTAGCCATTGACCTGCACGCACTCGAGGAGGTTAGCCTGAGCGCAGGCGGACAGAAAATGACCCCCAAGCAATTAATTGACCTATACCTGCAACGAGGCATTATGATTTTCAGAAGCAGGGGGGCTACCGGCGGAAACCAGTCCAGCAAGTGGATTGAGGAATTGCAAGGCGGCGTTGGGAATGAAATTGCCGAATACAACAACCTTATCAACACTTATCTGGAAATGATTCGGCAAACGCTGGGGCTTAATGAGCTGACCGATGCGTCCACTCCAAATCCAAAAATGCTTACCACAATTGCCAATCTGGCTGCATCCGGAACGAGCAACGCCCTTTCAGATATGTTCGATAGCGACCAGAGAACCTCGCAAAGTGTAGCAGAAAGTATTATTATACGGGCGCAAAACCTTATCAAGGACGGCAAAGGGCAAGCCTTTATTGACAGCTTAGGGCATGGGACGACAACCCTTTTAAAGTCAACCCCAAGTATCGACCGATATGTGTATGGCGTATCCATTGAGGCAAAGCCAGATGCCGATTCTATTCAGTCTTTAGAGCAGGCTCTGCGGGTCGCCTTGGAGCGAGAGCAGATTTCTATTGATGATTATATTCGGGTTAAGAATATAAAAAATATCAAACAGGCAGAGATGATGCTGGCTTACAGTGTTCGTAAAAACAAAGAAGTGGCGATGCAGGAAAGTATGGCGCTTCAAGAGCAGAACGCTAAAGTTCAGCAGGAGGCAGCTCTTTCAGCAGAAGATGCAAAACAGAAAACATTAGAGCTTGAATACCGTCTGAAATCTGAACTTTCGGCGCAGTTAAACAAGGAGAAGTTGCAGCAAATAGCAGCACAGGGACAACTCCGTTTAGAAGGGGAGCGCATTGCAGCAAGCGGCAGAGTTGAATCTTCTTACGTACAGGCAAAAGAGCGGCAGGAAAGCAACGTCCGCAACAATACGACAAAGCTGCTTAATGAAAACATGGACAGCAAGGCAGATGTCATAAACGTAAAGGATGAACTAAAGAGCACAGTCGCACCATTTACCAGCGAAGATGACCCGCAGTTAGATATTGAAATACCGGAAGAATTTTCTTTTATCCCAGAAAATGAAGGGGAGGAAGATGGGGTAGTATAATAAAGTTACTATTATTGTAAATCAAAAATCGTAAGCTATGAGCACAGAGAAAAAACCAAAACCGGAAGAAAAAGAACAAGACCTGCCAATGGATGCGCCAGCCCCCGTTGCAGACAGCTATCCGGACGGCATAAACCGGAAGCGGGTAAACGTGGATGCTTTTATTCCACTGGTTACCGAACAAGAGTTGACGGACAAGAAGCTGAAGGAAAGAAAGGAAAAAGAAAAGAAGAAATAACAAAGATATACTACCTGCATTTTATAGACTTAGCCGAAAAACCCCTATCCCTTTAGGGTAGGGGATGTAAGGCGCATTTGTTAGATTGATATTAAATTCGTATATTTACATTGTCTGTGTTAGGGACTAACTCGGACGTTAAACAAAAATCAAGGATAGCGGTCAAGCATTGGCTTGACGTGATGACCCTTGAAGCCCCGATGCCTTTAGGCAAGGGGTAGTTCACTATAGTGCAGGTAGTATAATATTGCAACCACAAGCACAACGAAAATCTTTATGGAAGTAAAAATCATTAACCCCGAAGAATCCGCAGAGCAAATACAGGAAACAGAGATGCAGCCAGCAGCACCGGCAGAGCAACAACCAGAACCGGAGCAACAACCAGAACCTGAACCTGAACGGCAGCCGGAACAACAGCCTGAACAACAACCAGACCCATACGAGCAATTAGGGCTGGCGGGCGATGAGGGGATAAAAAAAGTAATTGAAGCTTATAAGGGTGGGCAGTTAGAGGATTACCTAAAAGTAATCACAACAGATTACGACAAGTTGACTGCCGAAGATTTGTTCCGGATGGAGCTAAAAGAGAAGCACCCGAACCTGAGCCCTGAAAAAATTGAAATTCTTTTACAAGATAAAATAGAGCGGGAATATGGCTTTGATGACGACGAGCAAAGCCCCGGCGCAATCCGCAAGGAGATGGACGCTCAAAGAGTTCGAGATGAACTAAAGCAGAAGCAGTCGGAGTACAAAATTAGTCGTTACGAAGAAGCAGACAGGCAGGAGCAGGATATAAAAGAGTTTGAATCGTTTTACGAAAACAACGAGGCGATAAAAACCTTTGAACAAAACCGCCTTTTAAGATTAGGTTCCGGCGATGATGCCATGAACTTTGAGGTGGACAAGGCTTTAGATATGCGCTCTGCAACTTTTGACCCGCAAGTATTCTATGGGTATGTGTACGACCAGCAATCCGGCAAAATGGACATGGCTAAGTGGCTTAAAATTGTCAACTATGCCAAAAACATGGAGCAGGTCGAATCTGAACTTATCAACCACGGCAAGACGTTGGGGATAAAAAGCTCCGATGCCGAGCAGCGAAACGTAACAGAACCCATTGAGGCGGCTCCCCCCAGCCAGGAGAGTGGCAGCATAAAAATAATTGGCTGGAAATAAAAACATTTCAAAACAAGACAAAAAAACACTACAATGCAAACCGTAGGCACTATAAGCAAGCCATACGCCAGTGCGATAGCTATGCTGGATAAAAGAGAGATTTACCGCTCTCTCATTGACCTGAACCAGGACGATGAGTGGGTGGATTTCTTAAAGATGGCAGGTAAGGAGCAGGTTTTTAACCCCACAGGGCAATCTACCGGAGCTCCGGTCTATCATATTTTTTATGATTCTCCCTTGTACGTCCTCATTGACACCACAGGAGCGACCATTACCGGCTCTGATTCCAAAACTATTACCGTAACCGGACTTCCGGTTGGGTCGCAGAATGTACTGGTAGTCGGGACACTTCTTAAGTTCCCAGATGGGAAAGTAGGAAGGGTGCAAACCGTACCAACTGCTGCCGGATTTACCGCTACATCTGTTGATGGAACAAAACTCACACTGACTGCCGGAAACAAGCTGTCTGCTTTTTCCAACGCACAGGAAGAAGGCTCTAACGGGCCCGACCCAATGCGCTGGGATATGACCTCTCTGGCAAATCGCATCCAGATTTTCAGGAATAGCATTCAGATTACCGATGTTCAAAACATGCAGGTAATTGAACTGGAGATTGACGGTAAGCCCCACATTTTGCCCTACGAAATGATTAAGGGGCAGCAACGGCACAGAGGCGACATTTCCCTTGCCTTTTGGATGGGGCAAATCTCCGAAACGCTTTTTAGCGATTCCAATCCGGCACTTTCAGGCGCAAACGGATACGGCGTTCAGACTACCCGTGGAATGGATCAGTATATTGACCAGTACGGTATTGTGGACACCGTAACTACCGCAGGAGGTGTAACGCTTGCCGACATCACTGACCAGGAGGCGCAACTGGTAGCTGCCAGGGCTCCCAGAGAATATATGGTGGTAGGCTCTCATGGAGTAATTGCCGCATATAGCGACTTTTTGAAAGGCTTAAACTCCTCCGGAGCTTTAAACTCGGTTCGCATGAACGTGAACGGTAGAGAGGTTGACCTTATGGTAGAACGCTTTACGCATGGCGGATTTACGTTTAACCTTCGCATGCTGAACGTACTGAGCAATACCAGCGTTATCAATTACGCTGCTGCCGGTACAGCCAGGCTGGACATCGCCAAAAGTGCGTACTTCCTGCCTTTAGGAAAAGTACCCACCCTGAAAGGGGGCGGGATGACCGATTATTTCCGTTACCGGTACATGGTTCCACAGGCTGCTCCAAATGGGGCAAACTCTAAAACCAATGGGCAAACTACGGAAGTAATGACCGGCGGGCTTGCGCCAGTGCCGACCAGTACACAGCAGGTGCTTAATGTAACATGGACATCCAACATGGGGCTGGAGATTGTAAAACCTCAAGTCTTCATGAAAAGCAAGGTGCTTTAATTAGCAGCTTTATACAAAAGCAGGGTACATGCTTCCTGCCCTGCTTTATTTTCACTAAAAACACAATTTTTTTATGCTTAGGAAAGTAGGACAGTTTAACGACGTATCTCCTGAATTAATGCCTAAATTGCCCGAAAAGGGCACCATTGTATCTTACCGGTTTAAAGAACTAACCGTTGATCCGCTCACCAAGAAGCTGACTTATCAACATCAGGTAAAGATCCCATCAATCTCTAATTTCTTTGACACCGAAAAAAAACAATGGGTGAAAGTGGGACTTGTAGATTCTGTCGACAACAATGGGAACCCGGTAAACGTCAAGCGTGTTTGGGCATTCCCGCAACAAAATGCAGGGCACTTTAATTTAACGATTGGAGAAAGCACCGACACAGATGATCTGTTCCGGTATCTGGAGCTTGCTTCGTTTGTAGATAACAAAAAAGAATTCAGGGACGAAGGGGAACCTCTTCTCATGGAGCGGGTTGACCATGAAGCAGAAGCGCAGCGCAGACGGGAAAAACGTCAGCGCAAAAGAGATGCTTACAAAAAAGCAACCGGACTGGAAGGCGCAGATTTAATTCAAGCCTCTTTAGTGCTTGGCTTTTATAGTGAAGACAACAAAGATAAAGAGGATTTGCTTAGAGACCCCATTGAGGAATTTGCAGAAAAATATCCAGACGAGTTCCTGCAACGCATGGACGACCCGCATGCTGAATCTAAGGCAGTGCTTCGCCATGCAATTCTCCTTTCTTTGATAAAAGAGGACGGGAACAGCCTCCGGTGGGCAGATACAAACGGAGAAGTACTCTCCCTGGTGCAGCCAGAGAATGCAGAGAACGAATTTTCTCATTACATATCCACCGCAAAAGACGGCAGTCGCATTCTTGCCGAAATAAAAAGGCAGATTGAAAAGAAAACAACTAAGCCAAAAGCTAAATAGTTGTGTTTGGTGGAACGGAGACCTTCTTTATAGAGGGTCTTTTATTTTTTATGGAAAATAGCAAACGTCACTCTCTGGTTTAAATTCCGCAATGCTTTGCTGATATTCATTTGAGGGTAGGCGTACACGGTAGTATAATAGCAAAGATGGACACAATCTGGGACATTTACAAGTGGCTTCAATTCATAACGGATACCAATCGGAACGGCGCATGCTCTCCGGAGGAGGCTTCCATGGCCCTCGGAAGTGCCCAAGCCTTGTTTTTTGAAGACTGTATTCGCAGGTCAGATACAAATGCGCTTAGAGAGCTTCACGGAATATCTAAAGCAGCATCAGCCCCGACCGGGATTGCGCCTTACCCCCCTGGCTATGCTCACCTTAATGCGGTAATGCATTCAGGCGTTGTTTTAGAAGAAATTGCTCATGGAGAAATTTATGAGCGGGCAAACAGTGTTCTTTATGCGCCCACTTACAATAAACCCGTATTTGTCAGAGAGAAGTCTGGGCTGCAACTATACCCTATTTTAGAGTACCCTGAAATAGAAATTCATTATACCGCATCGCCGGCAAGCCCGAAGATAGCCTACTCGGTATCGCTACAAGGAGAAGCGATTTACGACCCTGCATCAAGCGTGCCGCTATCTTTCCCGAAAGAATATTGGACAAAAATAGCGTTAGGCGCATGCCCATTTCTGGGAGTGAATTTAGGGGCAAGAGATGTCTTTTCTTTAACCCAATTAAACGTTCCGGAAGGTGACCAGCAAAGCTAAATTAACAGAAGTGATTCGCAGGCGAATCGCTGGCGGGAATCCTGCGGCAAATGACCGGGTGAAGGATGCAGAAATCCAGCGGGCTATTGCTGCCGCAGCCAATAAGATTTTAAAAACAGAGGCATTATCCAATTTTACGCAAAATGATGACAGTCTGCTGGATGGAATTCTGATTGCAACGTATGAAAACTTACAAGTAGAGCCATCGAACGGTAATTATTGCAGGGTTAAACTGCCTGCGACACCTCTAACACTTCCAGATAAGATGGGCGTATATTCGGTATATCCGAGCGGGGAGCCATGGAAGGAGTTCCTGCCTGTTCCTGTCGGTGTTTATAACATCTTAATGGGGGAGAAGATGCTTAGCTCTATAAACAAAGTGGTCTATACTTACGAAAACAGATACATCACCGTTTATAAAGACATAAAAGGAGATGATAAAAATACCGTGGACGTAAAGCTGGCAATTGCAGACATTGACCAAATGGAAGACCATGACCCGCTCCCTTTGTCGCCCGACATGGAGGCGGACGTAATAACCTATGTACTTAACCTTTATCTGCCCGAATCATGAGACTTGAAAACGCTTTTATAAGCATTGACCAAATCTGCAATTCATGGCTGCTTCGCAGAGGTAAAACAATTCATAGTTATTACAAATGTCTTGCCCTTGCGGCTGAGGCTGTACGAGAGTTGGCACTGTCTTCCCTACCTATTATAAACCATAAGATTATAAAAAGAGATGATTACGGCAACTGGTTTGAGCTGCCTAAAGACTTAACCGCTTTTGTATCGGCAGGGATAAGGGACGGAGAGTATTGGCGACCGGCAGCAATCAACCGGCAGCTTATGCCGATGCCGGATATTCGTAAAGATGGGCAATTCTCCTCCGATTTCGACAACGAAATGCAGGACGGAGCCTGGCATAACTGGATTGGCGCAGCTCCGGAAGAATCAGATTCGGGGACTATTACCAATGGGCATTTCTCCCCATCTTTCTTTAGCGATAAGGACTACTACACATCCACGATTACAAACAAGGGGGTAGTAGCCATAAACCGGAGGGCTTTTTGCCCAAGAGCAGACGAGCTTATTGTGAATATGGAGCGGGGGATAGCAATGCTTCCGAGCGGGTTTAGCAGCAATGAAATTTACCTGGTATATGTGGCTATTGGGGGTGTTGATACCATGACACATATTCCGCTTGTGGCTCAATCTGCAATAGAGGCATATATCAACTGGAAATACATTCACAATAAGCGATCCGGAATTCGGGAGGCGACTGTCTTAAAGCAGTTTTATGACGAAGAGCATCGCATCCTTCGGGCAAGGCTGAACGATATGGGTGTAATTGAAGTAACAAGGCTATTGGATAAGAATTACGGTAGTAAAATACCCTATGGGTATATGATACCTGACACTTGCGCATAACATTAGTAAAACATGGCAAATATTTTAGGCTTAATAGCCGCATTGGACGATATTAAGAATACTCCTTCCGGAACGGTGGAGTATGATAATAATAGCCTGCAAACGGTACTGGAAATTGTTCTCGATTTAATTAAAGAACGAGGGTCGCTCCTCTTAGGCAATCTTTCTCAATTACAGGCGATAGATGCAATGGAGGGGAGCATTGCTATCGTAAAGGGCGAGGGTGTGTTTTACAGAGAGGCGGCAGGAACCCCGAACCCACCATTTAGCTATCCTGCAAGCGGAGGCGGCATCTGGATTCGGTTGATTGGCGAAGGGCAAAAAGGAGAGGATGGCAAAAGTGCGTACCAGTTAGCCCTGGATGACGGATTTGGAGGGACGCTTACCGAATGGCTTGCGTCTTTGGTGGGGGCGCAGGGCAAATCTGCCTATCAGGTAGCGGTAGATAGTGGGTTTCAGGGCACAGTAACGGAATGGTTACAATCCCTCAGGGGGGCACAAGGCGTTGCAGGGAAAAGTGCCTACGAGCTTGCAGTGCAGTTAGGATTTGAAGGGTCATTACAGGACTGGATAAGTTCACTCAAAGGGGCAAAGGGGGATAAGGGCGATAAAGGGGATAAAGGAGACCCCGGAGCCGCAGGGGTAAAAGGGGATAAGGGAGACCCGGGAGCCGCAGGAGTAAAGGGTGATAAGGGAGACCCGGGAGTGCAGGGCGAGAAAGGGGCGACAGGAGCACAGGGAATCACTCCGCATATTGGAGATAATGGGAACTGGTGGATAGGAGAGAATGATACCGGCGTGAAAGCGCAAGGCCCGGCAGGCGGAGACGCAAGCACCCGCACAGATTACAACTATGATATTTTAGGAGCAAGGGACGGGTCGAACACTGTCCTGACCGCCACGAGAGCTTATAAGCCGGGGACAATGAAAGTCTGGAGGGATGGGCAGAGGCTAACGCCGGGCGGCGGATATGACTTTACCGAGATAGGAGAAGGAGGTAATTATCAGCAGGTTATTTTAAACAGACCCCCTATTTCTGAAGAATCTTACATTTTTGAGTATGCACCCGCATAAAAAAGAGATGGCTTGGCAGAGACAAAGATTAAATCCCGCTCGTTCGGAACGTTTATTCAGCCGCCACTTGGCGGGCAGGTAAATGTCATTCTATATACAGCGATTGACTGGTTTAAAAAGGATGTGCATGTTTACATACCTGGAGCCGGAGTGTATAAGGTCGTGAGCGGGATGGCGAATATTTTCAGACTGGAGCTAATCACTTATGAGGCAGTGCCAGGGAGTACTGTTACAGCAAATGTAGCATTCCCTGTTGACCCGCCGGGAAGCGACGGAAGTGGATGGGGTTCGAGGGAATGGTAAAACAAAAAAAACACTTAAAACACAATTATATGCAATTAGGAAACGCAGCTACGAGAGGTGGCATCAAAAGCGAAGTAACCGAATATCAAACAGACCTTCAGGGGAATATTGCCGGCTTTTCGGGATTTATAGAAGTGCAAAACGAACAAGGGGGGGTAGTAAAAGAGCGGGTTTCATGGGATTTGGCTGGGAGGCACATCACTAACAGCCCTCAATTACTCGACTTGGTATTTAATCACCCGATAGCGGAGGAAGAGGAGCCGACAATAAAAGAGGGCGAAACACCCATTGAAAAGGGGGGCAAATCGCCCACTGTTGATGGAATAGACACAAACATAGTGCACCAAACGGGGAACGAGCATCCTATTGGGGTGAAAAAGTTCTCCTAACCCATTTGTAGCTGATGTCATAGCAAACAAAACAAAACAAAAATATGGCAAAATTCACACCGTACACCGTCGCCGCCCTGCCAACAACAGGGATTGATGTTGATGGCTTGTACTTCGTCAAGGGGGCATCGGAGACCCGATTCAAGATTTATATCCGGAAAAAGGATAACTCAGACTGGGTTTCTCTGGGCACAGCGGACAGCGTAGATTCGGTTAACGGATTGATTGGAGCAGTGCAGATAGAGCTTAGCCTCAACTCTTCGACCGGCGTCCTCTCTTTGACTGGCGGAACGCAAACGATTAACCTCGATGCCCGCTTTGACAAAAAAACCGACAATATTGCCTGGGCAAGAATAACCGGAGCACCCGGCTTTGCTTTGGATGCAGATGTTGTTCACAAAGCAGGAACGGAAACCATAACAGGGGACAAAACCTTCTCAAAGCCGGTGAGCGTGGCGGCCGCTACTGCCAGTGGACATGCAGTAAACAAGGGGCAGTTAGATGCCGTGGACGGAAATGCAGTCCACAGAACAGGTGCAGAATCCATAGCTGGAGTAAAGACATTTACCGACAAGCCAATCGTCCCTGCCCCAACAGCTTCCGGCGAAGCGGCTAATAAGGGCTATGTGGATGGGCTGGATGCGAACGCGGTGCATAAGACAGGAAATGAAACCATAGCCGGAACAAAAACATTTTCCTCTGCACCGATTGTGCCTGCAGGGACTGCCAATAATCATGCGGTCAATAAAGGGCAAATGGATACAGCAGATGCGAATCTGCAAACACAGATTAATAATATCAGCACCACGCTTTCATCGGGAATAAAGATAAAGGGGGATATTGATGTCAGCACAAACCCAAATTATCCGGCGGCTGTTGTCGGGGATGCCTACATTGCCATAAACGCTCCGGGAAAAATCGGAGGGGCGAGCGGGGTTTTGATAGAAAGGAATGGGAGCTTGATTGTCTGTAAGGCGAATTCCGCCGCCGGGAATCAGGCGACCGTGGGCGCAAACTGGACAATCCTCGAAAACGACCTTGACCAGGCGACTGAAACGGTGATGGGGATTGTAGCTCTGGCAAGTCAGGCTAAAGTGGATGCAGGGACTGATGCGGAGAGCGCCGTAACGCCAAAGACGCTTCAAAAGAAATTAAACGACCTTGACGCATCTGCGGATGGGAAGTATGTCCGTTATGATGCAGCGCAGACAATAACGTCTGGGCAAAAAACAATCGCAAGAAGCAATATTGATGCAGCCGATGACAGTGCTGTAGTGAAATTGACCGGGAATCAGTCCATAGCCGGAACAAAAACTTTTTCCACAATACCGGTACTTCCAGCTACAAGCCCAACAAGCGACAATCAGGCTGCAAGAAAAAAATACGTGGACGATTCAGTGTCTGATGCGGTAGCATGGGGCGCAAGAGATTGGTAAAAGTTATTATTAAGTACTGAATGAGCAAACCTACTTTTTATACAGTAACCGATATACCTACATTGCCGAACAGAGACCAGGACGGGATTTATTTTGTTCGCACGGCAGAGGGGTATAAGGCTTTTGTGATTGACAAGACGATAGATAAAACTCCGGTTCCGCAAGTAGTGGACTGGGGGCAAATCCTTAGCAAGCCCACCACGCTTGCAGACTATGGAATAACTGATGCCGCCCCCGCTTCCGGCTCTAATAATTACATTCAAAACCAATCTGCTGCTGCTCAAAACGCTTCTTTTCGTATCTCTGGCAAGGCTTATATCGGAGCTTCTAACGGGGCAGGAAACTTCGTTACGAGAGATGCAGCGACAGGGGAATTGAAAGAGAGGACGGCTGCGCAGACTTTGGGTGATATTGGAGCAAATATCGACAATGTGCTTGGAATTGGAAATGAAACCAACAAGCAACTTGCACTCTCCGAAGGTGGGGCGGTGGTTAAGAGAGCAACCACTGCTGGCGCTTCCAATTCTCTCGCCAGCAATACTATCTATCGCCCTTGCGAACTCAAATTGCCAGCACCAAATACCGGACATGTGGGGGCTTTGGTTATCCGCAACAGCAATAATGCAGGAAGCGGAAACCAGGGCGCTGTTACTTTTGACTTTGAAATCAACTCATTGGGCAGAAGCGGACAAAGGGTTTTTGCTTCTATTTATAAGACCGGCAATGTATCGTTAAATAAATGGATGGGGGCAACTGTAATACATTACGGGGATGGCTATTCTTTAGACAATAAAATAACAAAACTTCGAGCAGCTTTTGATAGCAATGGCGATTTTGTCCTGATTATCAATGATGTATCAAGCAGTTGGACTTATCCTACTGCCTGGGTGAATCAAATTCGCTTTGGTGGAATAAACAAAAAATGGGAGACTGGATGGAGCATGGAGTTCGTTACCGATATATCGTCCTATACCTCTATTGTAGAGATTCCATTTGGCAATGTCTTTAGAGACGACCAGGCTTTGTATATTAAAAATATAGCAAATGCCGCAGGAAATATTTTGACAAGAAGGATTACTGATGGCAGAGTCTTAGAACGAACCCCGGCTCAATTGCTGTTAGATATTAATGCGCAAACGAAGCTATCAGGCACAGGTTTTGTAAAAGCAAATGGCACAACAATAAGCTATGATAACAGTAGCTACCTAAATAACGCGCTCCTTAGCTCAAAAAGACTATCAGATGCTAATAACATAACTGAGGGAACGCAAACCAATTTCGTTAATGGCTCCAACAGACCAACCGGCACTGACCACGCCTTGTTAACCCTCGCTTATTCAACTTCCTGGGCGGTTCAATTAGCAGGGGACTGGCGAACAAACGGATGGTACGGTAGAAACTTGAATAATGGTACCTGGGGTTCGTGGAATCGCTTTTGGCATGATGGAGATTTTTCATCTGCTGACATTGCAAATTGGAATACAGTAACTAGCAAAGAACCTGCATTTTCAAAAAATTCTGCATTCAATAAGAATTTTGGAGCAACAGCAGGAACGGTAGCGCAGGGGAATGATACAAGAATCCTAAATGGACAAAGGGCATGGTCTAATTTGAGTTCCAGTATAACAGACTGGAACACCGCTTTTAGTGGTGCTGATTTTAAGGTTGGTACTACCTCAGCTAATGGTCCTATTTCCAGTGACGTGCATGGAATTTCGATACCTCACGCCGGCGGCAGCCTTTATGGAACTGAAATCGTTGGTAGAAACAACAATCTGTACTACAGGAGTATGGAAAACGGAACAATTTTACCCTGGCTTCAAGTAGCTGACCGGGATTGGGTGAACACACAGGGTTTTTTAAAGACCTACACAGAAACGGACCCGACCGTCCCTTCGCATGTAAAGAGCATTGCATCCGTAGATATAACGAACTGGAATGTTGCTTTTGGCTGGGGGGATTACAAAAGTTCAGGCTGGGGAACAGGGCTTAGTGCTAACTACGTTACCAATGACCTGCTTTCTTTTACGCAAACAGAAGTAGTCAAAGTAAGTAACACAGCAGCAAATAATCCGGTGAACGATTACGGCGTTGCATTAAGGTTTTATCAGGGGTCGGCAGCGCAAAAAGTGGTATTCTATTCATATAATAATGGAACATGGGAGAACGAATATTGGTCTGGAAGCTGGAAGGGGTGGAAGCAGGTAGCTCAAATCAATGACGCTTCCGCTTCTACTTCTACGACCTATTCCAGCACAAAAATAAATTCTTTGATTGCCTCTGCCGGTGGCGGGGATATGCTCAAAAGCGTGTACGACCCGAATGGAAAGAATGCAGATGCGTTTGATTATAACAATCTGGATAATAAGCCGACCATTCCAACCAATAATAACCAATTAACGAACGGTGCGAATTACATAACCGCTTCTGCATTAACTCCTTACCTTACTTCCTCGTCTGCTGCTTCTACTTATATTCCGTTAGCCGGAACGCAATCCATCACCGG